>Ga0308172_1000041_pt1 | contig 287377 bp, 231 predicted proteins | sample PhyGR2_FD_202134 | JGI IMG/M metagenome (GOLD analysis project Ga0308172, IMG submission 202134) | Phyllosphere microbial communities from UC Gill Tract Community Farm, Albany, California, United States - DLSLSG.R2 | ecosystem: Host-associated > Plants > Phyllosphere > Unclassified | place... | reverse complement strand
CAAAAAGGCGCATCACAATGGAACTTCGAGATATGATTACCGCGATTTTAATTGTCTTCGCAGGAGGTGATCCTACTAAAGTATTTAAAACATAAAAAATGGCCGGAATTTCTTCCGACCATGACTAGCATTATACCGGGTTTTTATATTTTTTTTTCTTCAAAAATGAATTTTTGTGCTATTTTATTCAAATGTTTTACTTGAACTTTCCAGTTTGCTATTTAACACCGAAAATTCATCTTCTGTAAGCTCTCGCCATTTTCCAACCGGAAGATCTAATTTTATATTCATGATTCGAATTCTTTTCAGCTTTTTCACATCATAGGTCAGATATTCGCACATTCTTCGGATCTGGCGGTTTAAGCCTTGGATGAGCACAATTCTGAAATTCATATCATCAATTTTTTCCACAACACATTTTTTGGTGACTGTATCTAAAATCGGAACTCCGTTTCTCATTTTTTCCAAAAACCTCGGAGTAATCGGTTTATCAACCCGCACAAGATATTCTTTTTCGTGGTTATTTTTGGCTCTTAGAATTTTGTTCACGATATCGCCATCGTTGGTTAAAAGAATCAATCCTTCACTGGGTTTATCCAGTCTTCCTATCGGAAAAATTCTTTTAGGATGATTGATATAATCAACAATATTGTTTTTCTCACGTTTAGAATCTGTTGTACAGACAATCCCAACAGGTTTGTTAAAAGCGATATAGATATGCTTTTCCTGAGGTTCGCGAACCGGTTTTCCGTCCACTTCCACAATATCCTCATCAGACACTTTTGTACCCAGTTCGGGAACTGTTCCGTTGATCGTTATTCTTCCTTCCTCCAAAAGTTTATCCGCTGCTCTTCTGGAGCAGTATCCAACTTCTGATAAATATTTATTAATACGTGTTTTTTTCATTAATCTTCTCCGTAACCTGTATAATTTTTATTACTGAAAATAGTAACTCCATAGCTTAATCCGATAAAGGTAGCATTAGAATTCCCCAAACGATGTCCTTCAAAAAAGATTCCGCCCTCCTGGCTCAGCCTTTTTGAATAAGAAACCTGAATTCCCAGCCTTCCGCCCCAAAATTCTGAATGATTAACCACTGCACTGTTCAGCTGTTTTCCGTAATTAAGATCAATATAAAACGGACGGTCTCCCGGGGCAAAAATAATTTTCGGCTGGATTACCCAGTAGATCAGATGGAAGTTGTCTTCCATGAAGCTATATCGTAATCCGGTTCCCAGTGCAAAGTTAGGAAGAAAATTGTAACCACCCACCGCTGTGATCCCATAGGTCAGTTTACGGGGCATATCTCGCTGCACATATTGCGAGGTATAGTCTATATTTCTTTCTTTTTTCAAATTGAGACCTACATGAACCGAAGGATTAAAATAAAATCCCATCGATTTCTTTTTAGTTTCTGTATTTTGTGAAAAAACCATCATTGAGATGGATAAAATAAGTAAAAAAAGTAGTTTTTTTGTCATATCGGGTTTTCAAATCTAAAATCATTTTCCAAAAAATCAGATGTGGCATCTTCAATCTTATAATCACCGATCTTTGTTCTTCTCAGTTGAGTTAAATAAGCGCCCACGCCTAGGTCCTGCCCAATATCATGAGCTAAACTCCGGATATAGGTTCCTTTGGAGCATCCCACGGTAAAACGTACCAGCGGAAAACAGATCTCCATATCTTTAATATACAGAATGGTGGTTTTTCGCGACTTCATTTCCACCTCTTCACCGGCTCTCGCAAGGTTATATGCCCTCTGCCCGTCAACTTTTATGGCTGAAAAAACAGGTGGTTTCTGATCGATCTCACCCACGAATTTCTCAAGAGTATCTTTTACGGCCTCTTCTGTGATGTGAGCAATATCATGAGGGAGAATTTCAGGCTTTTCGGTATCATAAGATTCGGTCTGAACGCCCAATTTTATCTCCGTCCAGTATTCTTTGGGAGCATCCTGTATTTCGGATATTTTTTTTGTAAATTTTCCACAGCAGACAATAAGAAGCCCGGTAGCTCTCGGATCCAGCGTGCCGGCATGCCCGATTTTAAATTTTTTAGGGAGATTAAACTCTCTTTTGAGTTTATATTTCATTTTATTAACCGCCTGAAATGAAGTCCAGTCCAAAGGTTTGTCTAATAAAAATATATGTCCTGATTGCAGATCTTCAGCTGTCATTAATGATAAGGAATAAACAATTGGTAATAATAATTTATTGAAAGAAATAAAAATAGATCAGCAAAGCCAATCCCACGAAAATACGGTACCATCCCCAAGGCTTGAAACCATATTTATTCAGCACCCCGATAAATGCTTTAATTGCAATTAAAGCCACAATAAATGCCACAATATTCCCGATAACAAAGATCATAATGTGATCCTGTGATTCCAGGATCATTTCATATCCTTTTTGAGGATGAGCCGTTTCTTTACCCCAGGTTTTTACGAAAACCGAATAGACCGTCACTGCCAGCATGGTAGGCACTGCGAGGAAAAAAGAAAACTCCGCGGCGGCTTTTCTCGTTAACCCCTGCGCCATTCCGCCAATAATCGAGGCTGCACTCCTACTCGTTCCCGGCATCATTGCCAGACATTGCCAAAAACCAATGGTTACAGCATTTTTTATGGTAATTCCTTTTTCATCGTCGATTTTTGGATTTTTAAACCATTTGTCAGCAAATAAAAGAACAACACCACCCAATACCAAAACTGCTGAAATAGCAATCTGATTTCCCAATACCGCTTCAATTTTATCATCGAACAGATAGCCTAAGATCAGCGCAGGAACTACTGCAAAGGCCAGCTTATAATAAAACTGCAGATTATTAAGATCAAAGAATTTTTTCCAATAGGCCACTACCACCGATAAAATAGCTCCAAACTGAATGGATACCTGAAACATTTTTAAAAATTCGGTCTCTTCCAAGCCCATTAAATTGGCTGTAAAACCCATGTGAGCGGTGGAGGAAATAGGAAGATATTCTGTAAGACCTTCTATAATAGCAATGATAATTGCATTGATTATATCCATAATTTTATGATAAAAAATATAGAGATTAAGAAATTGAGAAATTGAGATTGGATTTTCTAAATTTCTTAATCTTTTAATCTCTAAAATAAAGTTTAATTACTTAGAGCGTGTCTGCATTTTATTGGGATTATAGTACTATTCTGAGGTGGATTTTTCTGTTTATATTTGAAGATTTGGCGAGCCAGATCAAGGATAAGGAATGAAAAACACGATCAGAAGAGCTTAAGAGAACCCAATAAAAAATATTCAGATAAAATGTAAACAAACTTTCAGAGGCTGTTTAATCGTTTTATCGAAACAGGTACATTTTCTTTACTTTCTTTTTAAGATTGCATAAACCTCGATTACAAAACCGATTACCACGAATAAAGGGGCAATTCTAATCCTGCGAATCGAGAAAATCTCTTCATTCCAGGAATGAGGATCGAATTTTCCGTTTACCGTATTGGCATCTGCTCCCATCATCAGAAGAAAACCCACAACAATAAATGCAAGACCTATCAGCATCCATTTGAAGTTTTCCGGTCCGAAATAGAAGGTGTTTTCCTGTGGCGTTTCGGCAGTTTCTTTACCGATGCTCTCTGCGGAAAATTTATTTGTTTTTTTGCTCATTTTTTAAGAGTAATATAAATCGTCAACACTTGATCTTAAGAATCTCCAGGTTGCTATAACCGTACTTAAAACCGTAATAAAAATACCAACACCAAGGACCAGAAGTACCAGCCAGAAATATTGATTATTGTCCTGAACAAATGCAGATCCTATCTGACTTGTAAAATAATACCAGACTCCAAACAATGCTAAAAGCCCGATCACAGAGCCTATGGCTCCTAAAACAACCGCTTCGATAATAAAAGGTTTTAAGATAAATCTTCTCTTCGCCCCTACCAGCTGCATGGTCTTAATAATAAATCTTTTAGAAAATATTTTCAGACGGATCGAGTTGTTGATTAATACAACGGCCAGAATTAAAAACAGGATAGAGAATCCCAGGATCCATTTTAAAATTCGGCTCAGATTATTGTAAACATCGACCATTAAGGTACTGTCGTTCTTTACTTCCAGAATTCCCGGAACGGCTTTAATTACCTTAATAGCTCCGTCGATTTTTGCAGGATCAACATATTCTGGTTTTAAAGCAACTTCTATAGACGATGGAAAAATATTTTCTTCGAAAAGCGCGTCCGTATCTATTCCCATGCTTTTTTTAGCTTCTTTAGAAGCCGTTTCTCTGGAAATATAAGTCGCTTTTTTTACCGGAGCCAGGGTCTGTATTTCTTTTAGGACCTCAGCTTCCATTTTGGCAATTTTTACAGAATCTTTAGCATCATAATTTTCATCAAAGTACGCATTTACAACAAGCTGTTCTTTGATATAGTCGGAATATTTTTGAGCATTAATTAAAATAAGCCCCATTAATCCTAACAAAAATAATACTAAGGCAATACTTATTACCACTGTAATATTGCTGGACCTAAGCCTTTTTTTATTGAATTCATCTACAGATTTAGCCATTAATATTAAATTTTTTGGCTAAAATAGAAAAAATCTTCCGAAATTTGGGAACGAAAAAGAGAAAATCACTGTTAATAAAATCATAAAAAGCATTGAGTGTAAAAGCAAAAAAACATCTGGGTCAACACTTTTTGACAGATGAAAACATCGCAAAAAAAATTGTGGAAGGTCTTAGCCTTGAAGGCTATAAGAATGTTATGGAGGTAGGTCCCGGAATGGGAGTTCTTACCAAATATCTTTTGGAAAAAGACCAGAATATCTATCTGGCAGAAATTGATACAGAGTCCATAGAATACCTGAAAAACAACTATTCTAAAATTACAGAAAACACTTTCGTGGGAGATTTCCTCAAACAGGATTTTACATTTCTCAACAGAGAACAAATTGCGATTATAGGAAATTTTCCTTACAATATATCTTCGCAAATTCTGTTTCAGATTATCGAAAGCTATGAACAGATCCCCGAAATGGTCGGGATGTTTCAAAAAGAGGTAGCGGAAAGAACCGCCGCTGTTCCGAGAACAAAAGATTACGGTATTCTGTCGGTACTGGTGCAGGCCTATTATGATACTTCTTACCTGTTTACAGTTCATGAAAGCGTTTTTAACCCGCCGCCGAAAGTAAAATCGGGGGTTATCCGTTTAACAAGAAATCCGAAAGAAGGCTTGGCCGGAAATGAAATATTGTTCAAACAGATTGTAAAAACAGGTTTCAACCAAAGAAGAAAGAAGCTGTCTAATGCTTTAAAGCCTATGAATATTCCTGAAGCCCTGAAAACTCATGAGTTTATGGACAAAAGAGCTGAAGAGCTGAGCGTGGCAGATTTTATCTCATTTACACAGCTTTGGAAAGAAAACCAATAGTTTTTAAGGATTCTAAAACTTTCAGCATTCTTTAAAGAACTTTAAGCATTGTTTAAGATCATTACTCTTATTGGACAAGAGAAGATAAGATATACGGGAATCTGTTTAAATTTTAAACATCAAAATAGCCCGCGTTGAATCTATCAAGTTAATAAAATAGCAATACATAAAAACGCCTTTCAGATCTGAAAGGCGTTTTGTTATATAATGGTTACAATTACTCTCTGTTTTTAAGAAGGATCCATCCTGATCTTTCCATTTTAACTTTAGACTTATCGTAATCAAAGTTGAATTTATACCAATAGGTACCCGTCGGTAATCTCTTCCCTCCTACTGTTCCGTTCCAGATCGGAGTTTCTTTAGAGAATTTGAACATCTCTGCTCCGTAACGGTCATAGATAGAACCTAAGAAGTTTTTGTACTTGGTCATCGAGGTAAGATCCAGAACATCATTCACGCCGTCATCATTCGGAGTAATGATATTATTGATCTTCAGGGTAAAGAAATCAATCGTTCCCAGACAAGAAGTCCCTTTAACCCTTACAAAAACAGGGTAAGTGGTATTATCCAAAAGATTCGAAAATACATTGGATTCCTGCCAGGTAACTCCGTTATCAATAGAATACTCGAGCACCCCTGTGATATTGTTGATTGGCGGATTTGCCGCGATCACAGTTAAATTATGGTCGTTATCATAGCTTAAATTAGTAAAGAAAGGAATAGCAGCCGCCATAACTTTTGCATCAAAAATTTTCTTACAGAATCCATTATCAATCTCAACAGTATATATTCCCATTTGGTCTACTTCAATGGTCTGAGTTGTCGCTCCTGTGCTCCACAAATACTTATAGTTTGTACCTGCTCCTGCATCCAGGGTAACCCGGTCTCCAAGACATACCTCAACATCTTTTAAAGGACTTGTTAACTCATCGGTTACTTCTACGGTAACCGAAGCCGGATTTAAAGATTTACATCCTTTCGGACCTATTGCATATACATTGAAGGTAGTAGTCTGCTGTACAGTAACGGTCTGGGTATCTCCTGTTCCCGGGAAATTCTCCCAAAGATAAGTCGCTCCACCTGTCGCCTTCAGGATAACAGATTCTCCGGGACATACTTTCACCCGGTTTGAGCTTGCCTGTGCGATTGGGGTTGCCTCTTTAGCCAGGGTAAGTTCAATCAGTTTACTACAGAAAATTCCGTCCGAAACAACGGTATATAAAATCTGACCATCGGTACCGTTATAATTCAGGATATTGGTGATAAAATTTCCATTTTGGGCCAAAGCATCCGCCTCATCTTCGTAAAAACGGAAAACTGCTCCCGTTGTCGGGCTGATTAATGGCATTGCCTGACTCAAATCAAAGGTTGTAATATCCGGAGTGGTACATAACAGGAAAGTAGCATCCTGTGCCTGAGGAGTCGTTCCTCCATTAATTTTTATTGATGCTTTTCCGGGACAAGGATTTCCGGGAAGTGTAACTTCAATAGAATAATTTCCAGGCGAAGTAGCCGTAATCGTATTGGTGGTAGCTCCCGGTACCAAAACTCCATCTTTATACCATTGGTAGGTAAGGTTAGGATCACTTACCGAAGCTGTGATTACCTGCGGTACATTGTCGCAAACATTAATTTCTTCCGGAAGTGTTGCTCCACTAGGATCTAATAATTCTACCCCAATATTGAAAGAACCTCCTTCCAGGAAAACGGCTGAATCATAACTTCTGTCTGAAGCATCAGCAATAACCATTTTAAAGTGATAAGACTGTCCCGGGATTACGGTAGCCGTAGCAGTAAGAGGAATAGTTCTGCCGCTGAAATTGGTTTCTATATTGGCGGTGTTATATCCACCGAAAAAAGTGGGGTTTACAGCGGGGCAACTAAGTGTACTTCCGTCAAACTGAGTATCAGGACGGATATTGGTAACACTTACAGGACCCGCTCCACTGGGAAGAACAGCCATATTTATATAAGGACCCCCCGTAGACGGTCTCAGCAATAAAGCAAATGCATCTGAAAAGCTACATGGGAAACCTCCTGTATATTCTTCGGAAGCAAAAAGATAATTAAATTTTACCTGAGAAGAAGTCGGCACAAAGTCGAATTCTAATATGGCGGCATCCTGTAAAGAAACAGAAGGATTGGTAGCCGCTACCAGATCAGGATCACTTCCTGTACCAAGATTAAATCCTCCGGTACTGATGGGAGTGGTATTATCGATATAAGAATTTCCCGCCTCACTGGCTTTACCGGTCATTAAAATAATCCCATCCTTAAAAGGAAAGGCGGTTGTCGCTCTGTTAAAATATCCCCAGGCTCTGTTAGGATCACTGGCAGGAAGCCCGGGATTCACTACAACATTAGATACATTGGGGGTAAGACAAGAGTTGGTTCCGGATGAAATCAACACATCTTTTATCAACTGAGTGACGTTAAAGGCTGATGCCGGATAAGAAGGATCATTAACATCTATAAAAGCGCCAGCTTTTTTGTCGAGATTAGTTCGTGGTTTGGTATTTACTTTTCGGGGAGGTGAATTTTGTGAAAATAGAAAGTTGGACGAGGCCAAAAATAATAAAAACGGTAGATATCTTCTCATAATACTTTTGTTTCAACAAATTTAATTTTTTTTTAAACATACTACATAGATATTTGAATTTTTTTAACATAAAAAACAAAAGTCTTTCACATTAGAAAGACTTTTGAATAATTTTATTCTTAATTTTAAGTTATTGTTAATTTCTGTTTTTAAGTAAAATCCAGCCCGAGCGCTGTTCCGGTTTTTTGCTAGCCGGATTCTCCCATTGCGCTCTGTACCAGTACGTAGCAGTTGGCAACACGAGACCTTTTACCGTTCCTCTCCATACCGTATTCCCTTTCGATGCTTTAAAAATTTCGGCACCGTATCTGTCAAAAATAGAAGCTGAGAAATTATTATAATTACTTATTCCTGTAAAATCAACCTCATCATTTACACCATCAAAATTAGGAGTTATTGCATTGGCGACAATAAATGTGAAGTACTGTAATGAGTTGCTACATTTGGCATCTTTAACTTTTACCATTAAATTATAATTGGCATTATCCAGAACATTGTAAAATATATTAGAATTCTGCCAGGTAACTCCACCGTCAATAGAATACTCCAACGTTCCTCCTGTAGGATTCGTAGCAGTAAGAGTTAGAACATGGTTTTCATATCCTACATTGATAAACTGCGGTAATTCCGGATTCAGCAACTCAGCCGAGAATACTTTGGAACAGACCCCGTTGCTTATGGTTACAGAATAGGCTCCCACCACATTTGTGGTAATAGTCTGGGTGGTCGCTCCGGTACTCCAGAGATACGTATAGTTCGGCCCTGCTCCTGCATCTAAAATCCCGTCATCTCCTACACAGACATACACATCTTCCAGGGTAGAAACAATGGCAGGAACCACTTCAATGCTAATGGTTGTCGGGTTGGCTACTTTACAGCCGTTCCCTCCTAAAGCAAATACAGAGTACGTTGTATTCGTGAGTGGGGTTACCACCTGTGTCGGGCCGTTACCCGGTAATCCTACCCATTCATAAGTAACTCCTCCGGAAGCCGTTAATGTAATAGTTTCTCCCGCACAGATTTTAGTTTTTGAAGCTGCTAAAATTGCAACCGGCGGACCTACAATTACGGTTACAGTAGCAGGGGTTGACGAAACACATCCGTTGGCTCCGATTGCTGTTACGGTATACGTTGTCGTTTGCGTAGGCGAAACAGTCTGGGTATTTCCTGTTCCTGTAAGACCGTTACCCCAGGTATAGGTTGCTCCGCCACTAGCTGTTAAAGTAACCGATTCTCCGGAACAGATTTGCGGAAGCGAGGAAGTAAGAGAGGTTACCGGCGGAGTGGTATCTTTAATAACATTGGCGCTGATGGTATAAGTACATGTTAAATTTTGTGGCTGTGTAACATGAGTTACAGTTAAGGTATAGACCCCACCCTGATTTACCACAGGCGTTAATGTATTGGCTCCCGAAACAATATTTCCGGTTCCTGATGTCGTCCACAGGATGGTGGAACCTGCTGGAATAACCGAAGCCGAAGCATTGAGGGTAATCTGAGTCGTGGTACAGGTAATTGTTTGTGGCGTTGCGACAGACAGATTGGTTTCAGCGGTTCTGATCAGTTGTAAAGTGACCACATAACTACATCCTCCGTTTTTAACTAAAACATAGATCGTCTGGTTGGCTGCACTCTGATATGCCGTTGGCAAAGCAATCGTATTTGCATTTCCTGCATTGGCATCCGCCTGCTGCAGATAATATGCAAAAGTAACACTGGAAACCGTAGTTATCTGAGGCTGAGCAGAGGTTAAATCATACGTTATATTTCCGGGTTCATAGCATTTAATCAAAGATGCATTCTGAACCGTTATTGGTTGGGAGACTACAATAGTTATGGTAGCAGGTGTTTGAGATACACATCCGTTAGCCCCCACCGCAGTTACCGTGTAAGTGGTTGTGGTAGCCGGTGTCACCGTTTGGGTATTTCCCGTACCGGTAAGTCCCTGCCAGGTATAGGTTGCGCCACCGGTTGCTGTTAAAACAACAGATTCACCCGCACAAATCTGAATTTTGGAAGCGGTAAGACCTGTTGACGGTGGTGCACTGTCGCCAGTCACCGTAATAGATCCGGATACTGAACAGATGGTATTTCCTGGTTGATAGGTATTGGATATGGTTAAAGTATAAGTTCCTGCTGCGTTAACCACCGGATTTAAGGTATTTCCTCCCGAAACAATATTCCCTCCCGTTGTGGTCCAGTTAAAGGTAGACCCCACAGGATAAGTAGAAGCTGATGCATTCAGGGTGATCTGAGAGTTGGTACATGTTAAAACAGGAGGCGCGGCAATCGTAACGGTAGACTGAGGAGCCTTAACCAGCTGGAGCTGCGCGATCTTGGAACAGAATCCGTTTTTCACCAGAACATAGATCGTTTGATTTCCCGGACTTGAAAAAGATGTCGGCGCCGCAATGGTATTTGCATTTCCTGCTACGGCATCCGCCTGATTTACATAATATGCAAAAGTAGCTCCCGGTGTGGTACTGATGGCAGACTGAGCAGAGGTTAAATTAAATAAAGCATTTCCCGCAACATAGCAGGCCGTTAAAGTTGTATTCTGCACTGTAGGAGAAGTCCCTCCCACCACGGTAACACTGGCTGTTCCAGGACAGGTATTTCCGGGTAATAAAACCTGAACAGAGTAAGTTCCCGGTGCTGTAGCGGTATAACTCGGATTGGTTTGCCCCGCAATGGCTACATTATTTAAAAACCACTGATAGGTTGCTCCCGAACCTTGTACCGAAGCTGTAAAAGTCTGAGGAGTATTATCACAAACATTGATCGATGAAGGCAGCTGAACGCCTGCAGGATCTAAAATTTTAACGCCAATATTAAATGAACCTGCTTCTAAGAAAACTCCGGAATCATAATTGGAATCCTGATAATCTGCCAAAACCATTTTAAAATGATAAGTTACACCAGGTGTAACAGTAGCTTTAGCGGTTAATGGAACCGTACGTCCGCTGAAATTTGTTTCAATATTTGAGGTATTATAGCCTCCGAAATAAGAAGCATTAACCGCAGGACAATTCAAAGGAGAACCGTTGAACTGCGTATTGGGACGAATATTGGTAACACTCACAGGGCCGGCTCCCCCGGGTAAAACAGCCATATTGGTGTAAGCACCTCCTGAGACCGGTCTTAGCAATAATGCGAAGCCGTCTCCAATGGTACAGGGATAGTTGCTTTCATATTCTTCGGAAGCAAAAATATATCTGAAGGTAACTTCCGCAGAAGTGGGAACAAAATCAAATTCAATATAGGTGGCATCTCTAAGATCTGCATTACTGATGCCCAGTGCATTGGCAAGATCAACATCTCCCGTCGTAGGCAAACTGTCATTCAGTTGTCCGGACTGAAAGGCATTTCCTGCTTTTCTGGCATGCCCTGTTGTAAGCACAATTCCGCGGTCGAAAGGAAAAGCTGTGGTTCCTTTATTAAAAAATCCCCAGCTTCTTCCCTGATTACTTACTGCTAAATTAGGAGATACAACCACGTTGGTTACATTCGCGGTGGTACAGGTAGAACCCCCTGAAATCAATACGTCTTTTACCAGCTGGGTAATGCTGTAATTAGATTCCGGATAAGCTGCCGTATTAACATCTATAAAAGTTCCGGCCTTCATTGTAGATGGCGTTGCCTTATGGGTGCTTCCCATTTTTCTGTTTTGAGAAAAAGCAAACGTACTTACAAGAGCCATCCCTAAAGTTAAAAATAAACTTCTCGTCCTCCTATTTAACATTTTATATTATTTTAAACAAAAATACTATTTTTTTTGATTAAAATTTAATTCATCTCAAATTGTATTATTACTAATATATTTTTATTCAGAACCGAATATCAATTCTATTTTTATCCTTTAAACAAAAAAAGACTAACAAATTTGCTAGTCTTTTTAAATATTTATGAAAGGTTTATTCTATATTTTTCAATAAAATCCAACCTGTTTTTACTGTTAATTGCTTACTTGCAGGATCCTGGAAGGTTACCTGATACCAGTACGTCGCTGTTGGAAGACGTTTACCCTGGAAATAACCATCCCAATAAGGCGTCAGTTTGCTCGCAGTGAAAACTGTTTTTCCGTAACGATCGAAAACAAATCCTTTGAAATCTTTATATTCTGTCACTCCTCTGAAATCAATAATGTCATTTACATTATCTCCGTTAGGCGTAATAACATTCTGCATAACAAAAGTGAAATATTCTAAGAATCCTACACAGCTTGTATTTTTAACTCTCACACGGATTGCAATTACGGTATTCCTAGGAACTCCTGAGAAAATGTTTGAGTTCTGCCACGTTACCCCGTTATCTACAGAATACTCCAGAGGTCCGTTACTTGGATTACTTGCCATAATCGTCATTACCCCATTTTCATTATAGTCTACTTTAATAATTTCCGGAATAATAGCTCTGATTACCTGAGTCGTATATGATTTTGTACAAACTCCGTTGGTAACGGTTACTGTATAAGCTCCCGGGGTACTTACGGTAATGGTTTGTGAGGTATCCCCCGTATTCCATAAATAAGTATGGTTGGGTCCTGTACCCGCATCTAAAGTAATCTGATCTCCTTCGCAGATCATTCCACCTTTAAGATCTGAAGTAATTGCAGGCACTACTTCTATTGTTAGAGTGGCCGGAGTTAAAGATTTACATCCCTGTGCTCCTAAGGCATCTACCGTATACGTAGTCGTCTGAGTAGGGCTTAACGTTCTTACCGCTCCTGTATTGGAAGTGTCCCCCCATTGGTAAGTTGCTCCTCCCGAAGCCGTTAAAGTAACAGATTCGCCAACACATATTCTTAATCTTGAAGCATTAAGCTGTGCAATGGGCAAATCTTCTTTATTTAAAGTTAAAGTAACCACTTTGCTACAAAATGCTCCATTAGAAACAAGCACATATAAAACCTGACCGTCGGTTCCGTTATACGCTGCAATATTTGCGTCAGGAATAAAAGTATTATCCTGAGCCTGTGCGCCACCCTGAGTAGGATAGAAACGGAATACAGCTCCTGCCGTTGTACTGATTAAAGGCTTGGCATCATTAAGATTAAAAGTACTGTTGGTAGGTGTTGAACACAGCTTCAGATTGGCATTCTGCGCTGTCGGGGTTGTTCCTCCGACAATAGTGATCACCGCTGAGCCGGGGCAGTTATTCCCTGGAACAGAAATCTTCACTTCATATTCTCCCGGAGATGTTGCCACGTATGTGCCAGATGTAGCACCACTAATGGCAGTCCCGTTTTTATACCACTGATAAACCATTCCCGGCACTGCAGCTACCTGCGCCACCAAGGTTTGCGGGGTATTGTCACACATTTTCACTTCATTGGGTAGTAATACTCCATTTCCGTCAACAATTTTAATACCTATATCAAAAGATCCGCCTTCTATGAATACTGCGGAATCAAAACTCGTGTCTCTGTAATCCGACAAAACCATTTTAAAATGATAGGCTACTCCCGGAGTTACATCTGCCACAGCAGTTAACGGCACCGTTCTTCCGTCATAATTGGTTACAGTATTAGGAAAAGGGTTATAGCCTTCAAAATACTGTTCGTTGATGGCAGGACATCCTCCAAACCCTGAAATAAGAGGGTGAATATTAGTCATCGCTACCGGTCCTGCATTATTCGGCAGAACAGCCATATTCACATAAGGGCCTCCGGTAACCGGTCTTATTAATAAAGCAAATGCATCCGAATACTGACATGGAAAACTCCCTGAATATTCTTCAGAAGCAAATAAATAATTAAATTTTATCTGATTGGAATTCGGAACAAAATCAAACTCCAACATAACATTATCATTATAATGATTGCTGGGATTAGGGTTAGGCACTGCGACCAAAAGATCCGGATCATCGATGCCGGCTCCCGGTATTGTATAACTTGCTCCGGAAGCTACGTTTCCGGCTTGTCTTGCCATCCCTGTCGTTAACACGATACCATCTGTAAAAGGAAAATTGGTCGTTCCTTTATGAAAATATCCCCAAAAACGGTCATTATTCGAGGTTGGTTGGTTCGGTGTTATCGTAACATTGCTCACATCAGGAACCGAACATGTAGATCCCCCGTTGATCAGAATATCTTTTATCAGTTGCTCTGGTGAATAATTGGAAGCAGCGTACCCTGTTGCATTCACATCGATAAAAACGCCTGCTTTATTGTTTATGGAATTAACAATATTTTTAGGTGGTTTTCTCTGAGAGAATAAAGATGCTGAAACCAATAATAGCACTAAAAGAAAAAGGTAGCTTTTTAATCTATATTTAAACATTTTATTATTGTTTGTTCAAAAATACTACTTTTTTCGGTTTAAAACCCATCCCAGCCTATATAATTAACAACAAAAACTCGAATTATTTAAATTTTAATCTGATTCTAATTTCGTTTTAGTTCAAAAACAAAAAAGACTAATCTAAAATTAGTCTTTTTTACAAATATATTATTTACGGTAAGTATAATTTAGTATAAATTTAATCTTTTTTCAATTCATCAATCATATTCTGAAGTTCCTGAATTTTATCTTTCAGGGATTTTATTTCATTTTTATTGGAATTTACATTACTTTTCAGCATTACCGCTTTTGCTCTATCGCTGTGATCTTCATCGTCTTCCTCTTCATTAATCTCCTCAATATCCTCCTGAATATCCTCAATATCTTCGTTGATCTCTTCAATATCTTCGCTTATTTCCTCAATATCCTCACTGATCTCTTCAATATCTTCCTGAATGTCTTCAATATCTTCCTGGATATCTTCAATTTTTTCGTGGCTTTTATTAACAGACATCTGAATAAAAATCGCAAGATAAATAGCTTCCAGAGAAACAACTGTGGTAAGGATGAGAAGCATCTTATCAAATTCTACCAAATGAAGCAAAGGCAAAAGAAACGAAACAATAAAAAATAAAGTATGCGCAATTAATGACGGAATAGAACCTATCCACCACGTAATTCCGTTGGCAATTTTCTCTAAAACTTCAATTTTTTCTGAATCTTTTTCCATGGTGTCTTTTATTTATAATAATTCTTTAGTAACTCCTAATCCAAACAGGGCAAAGTCGTATTTTGCAGGGTCTTTATCATCAAACTGCCGGATAATGAGATCCAGCTCCTCTACCGTTTTCCAGTCATTCTGTGTTCTTATAATCAACCCCAGCTTTCTGGAAATATTTCCGGTGTGCACATCCAGAGGTATCGACAGGTTTTTCTGATCAATATTTGTCCAGATTCCAAAATCAACGCCTCTCTTATCCTGACGCACCATCCATCTCAGAAACATAATGATTCTTTTGGTGGATGAATTTTTATAAGGCGAACTTACATGTTTATGCGTTCTGTGTTTTTCAATCCCGAGAAATCGGGTTCTGAACCTCTCAATGGCGTGAGAAAAATTAATTTCTGAATCTTTTACTTCAAATAAATTTTCCAGACTCTCATTTTCTTTATAAATTCTGTTAAACTGCCTGATAAAATAGGTAAAATCTTCTCCGTTGAATGTTCTGTGAATGCTTTTATCCTGAATTTCCTTTATCTCTTTTTCAGAATGATTCAGTACGAAATCATAAGGAGCGTTGCCCATAATATCCAGCATTTTTTCTGCAGATTTTATAATCGATTTTCGATTTCCCCAGGAGATCGTCGCGGCCAGAAATCCGGCAATTTCGATATCCTGTTTCAAAGAAAAGCGATGCGGAATCTGTATCGGATCATTTTCTATAAACTCTTTATCATTGTATTGATCCGACTTTTCATTCAGAAAATTTTTTAATTCTTCAAACGTCAGCATACATTTTAAATTTTCACAGGCTCCAGAGCCTTGGGTAAGAATGTATTCGGAAAAACAGGTCTGGCTTCATCTGTAAATACTGTAAGATCTCCGTAACGGTTAGAAAAATGCCCTAAGATTAATTTCCCAACCTGAGCCTTCTGTGCCACTGTTGCTGCTTCCAAAGCCGTTGTATGACCTGTATAATCTGCCATTTCTTTCAGATCATGCAGGAAGGTAGCTTCATGATAAAGAACCGTTGCATTTTTAATAATCGGGATAATACTTTCCAGATATCTGGTATCACTACAGAATGCGTAAGAAACTGCAGGAGCGGGATCCAGGGTAAGGATCTCATTTTTCAGAACATATCCGTCGCTCAATACAAAATCCTTTCCTGCCTTTATATGATGATAATCGCAGGATTCTATTTCACTGTATTTTACAATTTCCGTCATATTAAGATGCCTTTCTTTTGGTTTTTCTTTAAATAAATAACCATTACAGTAAATCCTGTGATCCAAAGGAATCGTGTAGACCTCTACTCTGTTATCTTCATAAATTTTCTCAGACTCTTTTTTATCCAGTTCATGATACACCACTTCAAAACCCCGATGGGTTTCCGTAAGGGTAAAGATGGTTTCCATCATTTTTTTTATCCCTTTAGGTCCGTAAACATGAAGCGGAGTTTCTCTTCCCAACAGTCGGAAAGAAGCGATCAACCCCGGCAGCCCGAAACAGTGATCCCCATGAAGATGTGAAATAAAAATATGATTGATTCTTGAAAATTTTGCTTTTGCTTTTCTTAACTGCACCTGAGTTCCTTCACCACAGTCTATCAGAAAAGACCTTTCTTCCATTTCCAAAAACTGTGCAGTGGGGGAAGAATTGATGGTAGGAATCGCTGAGTTAAAGCCTAGTATCGTTAAATAAGTACTCAAATTAATTGTTTATTATAAAGACAAATGTACGGATTTAGGTTAAGACTTCAATTGAGGCTAAAGTTAAAATTAAGTGCAAAAACAGGATAACCAATCTCAATTCTCATCTTCATCTTTCCTTAGCCTCCGCTCTGTTTCAGGCTCTCTCTTTTAAAAAATCCAAAAACAGATCCAGCGCCTGCTTTCTGTGGCTGATCTTATTTTTATCTTCAGGATCCATTTGGGCAAAGGTTCGGTCGTAACCCTGAGGCACAAAAATCGGATCATATCCGAATCCTTTAAAACCTTTATTTTCAGTTAACAGATTTCCGTGCGCCCTGCCATCGAAATATTGAGCTCCGTTTTCATCGTAATAGCATAAAACCGTGATGAAATAAGCTTTTCTGTTTTCAACATCTTCCATTTCGTTTAAAACCTTTTCAATATTTTTAGCAAAATCGTGGTCGCCTGCATAGCGGGCAGAAAAAATTCCGGGTCTGCCATCTAAAGACTCCACCACAAGGCCGCTGTCGTCTCCCAAACTGGGAATTCCTGTTTTTTCAAAGCAGTATTTAGCCTTAATTAAAGCATTGGCATTAAAAGAATCTCCATCTTCTACAATTTCTTCATGAATATCGTAATCGGTGAGGCTTTTTACAATAAATTCACTCCCTAAGATCTGCTGAATTTCTTCTTTTTTATGTTCGTTATGGGTGGCAACTAATAATTCCATATCCAGATTTATTTTTTTATTTCTGATTTTTTATTTTTAGCTCAAATCGTATCAATTACTTTTAAGAACAGCGCTTCTGTTATTTGCGATCTTAATTGCTGAAAAATTTGGCTTTATTTAAATTTAAATTTCTGTGTAAACCACTTTATTTTTTTTCGTAAAAAGGTAAAAAAACAAAGAAAAAAGGACAATCCCTATCGTTAAGATAATCCATTCGGAAACCTTAAAGGCATCGGCAAAACTTTCGTTTTTGGTGTAAGTAATCAGCAAGGAAGAGCATAGATTATTAAAACCATGCAAGACCATCGGAAGCAGCAGAGATTTTGTTTTGTAATACACCAATCCCAAAACGCAACCCAGTAAAACTGCGCCCACCATCTGCCACGGATTAGCGTGCACCAATCCGAAGATCAGTGAGGCATACAGAATGGCTTTCCAGGGTTTAACGCCTTTATTAATCAATCCTTTCTGAATAATTCCCCGGAAAATAATTTCTTCAAAAATCGGAGCACAAATAACGGCAGTAATAATCATTACCACCGGATCATCCGTTAACTGATCCATCAATTGGGTAAAAAAATCGTAATATTTACCAAAAAAAGGACCTGTTGTAGGAATTTGTGAAGTAATAAATTCCGCAATAAACATCATCCCGATCATCATAGGAAAAATCAGTAGATAGGTATAGAAATTCGTGGGCGAAAAATTGAAATTAAGCTTCTTTCCCGTGGTTCTCCTGACGATAAAAAAATCGAAAAAAGCAATGGCAGAAAGAAATCCGACTGCATTCGACAACATAAAAAACCAATCTTTATACTGTAGATTTTCTTTAACGGTAAACATCCAGAATACATTAAAAAAAGAAAGAAGCATCGTTCCTGCGAACATTCCTATCAGCAGGGTCAGCCCGCCAACCCAAGTAAATGTAAATTTGGGATATTTGCTGTTTTCCATGTTTTATGATCAATTTTTATTAAAAACAAAGATAATTTTTTTGAAAACCTTTAGCAACTAAAAAAAGAAATACTTATTTTAGCTCATTGTCTGTTTTTTGATAAAAAATTCACGATAAAAACATCGGTTTTTGATATTAATAGTACAAAATCTGGCCACAGAGTTAAAATAATCTTATTTACCGATCATTTTATTCATTTTCCGTATGACCGACATTAAAGAAAAATTCCTACCCATGGAATCCAGGATCAATCATTACGCAACAAATTTTGGTGCCCTGCTCGTCTGGATTATCGTGGTAATATTCACAGGGCTCGCTATTTTCACGCTGTACGAATTGGCACAACGCGACGTTTTATCTTATTTTAAAAATCAACCTTTACGGTTTTTAGGATTAGCCCTTGTCATCATACTATGCTCAGCGGCAGGGTTTTTCATTGCCTCTTATCTTCTTAAGATCAAAAAACATCATCGATACAATATTTTGGTGAATGATCAGGGTGCTTTTATCTTCTCTCAGGACGGTAAGATTTCCGAGCAGTTTCTATATTCCGAATTATGTGCTGCTGAAGAAAATTATAATTCCGACATAAGTGTACTGATTAATTACAGGTTCAACACTACCAAGTTAATAATACATCAAAAAACCGGTTCTGGTGAGATTAAGAAGCTTAACCTGAGCTTTCAGCGGGAATATTATGTCATAAAAAACAGATTCCAGCTTTACCGGCATTTTCTGAAGGGTGTGCAGATCTTCCGCCCCGATATAAAAATTCAATACCATACTCTTTTGCACTTTCAACTGATTCCTTCTCCCGAATTAACGGAGTCTCAAAAGAAAACCAATAAGATATTCAATATTGGTTTTGGTATTTTTGGTCTTGCCATTCTGGGGTTTATCATTTATAGTATAAGAATGATTTTCATTATCATTAATAAATAAAAGCCAGTTATATTGTAAAAATTCAATGTTTTATAACGCAAAGATTTTATTTATTTTCCACTGATTTTTAGAAGGCAAACGCCACTGAATGGCTTCGCGAAGCGTGAAAATACCCTTTATCAAATCAATTGGTTGATTCTTCTTTGCTCACTCGAATATTTTTTATAGTTAAAATAAAACTTCGCGTTACAATGATACATTAAGATTTAAACAGGCACTAAGAATGATTATCATTAATAAATAAAAGTGGGAAATATAGTTTCCTGTTTCAGTAGTTTTTTGAAAATTATCGCACGTAAAAGAAGTTTTTCGGCAAAACTTTTTCTTCATTTCGTAATAATTCTGTTGAAATAAACCAACCGTCACTTCGAGTGATTTTGAAAAAAAACCGTATCGAAGTTCTGCTGTAAAAACATGTTTTGTGCTTCTAGACACGCGTTCTCGATACATTTCCCTCCTGTTCGCCGCGAAAAACACTAGAATTGATGGGCCGAACTGTTTATTCTGAGCGATTATTTTTAAGATTTCGGATTATAAATTTCATATTATTTTAAGATAAATTTTTACGATAAGCTATTTTTATGGACTAACTTTGCACTTTAATTTTTTCACATGGATAGTTTAGTAAATCGGTCAGAGAATGTTAACTTATCCTTGATTACGTATGTATGCTTTACGTTTGTGGGCTACTTTATCATAGGATTGTCTCTGTCTGTTCTTCCGATTTTTATTAATAAAAGTTTAGGATTTAGTTTAGTTGTTGCCGGATTGGTCATTAGTCTGCAATATGTTTCTACCTTTTTTCTGAGGGCATATTCAGGAAAAATTATCGATGGGAAAGGTCCGAAACCGGCCGTATTATTCAGTATGATCAGTTTTTCCTTAACCGGAATTTTTCTGATCATTGCCTATTACTTCAAATTCTCCCCTTTTCTGAGTCTTTCATTTCTGGTGGTTACACGTTTACTCACCGGCTGTGCAGAAGGGATGATTGGGGCGAGTCCTATTAATTGGGCGATCATGGCAGTTGGAGAAAAGCATACCGCAAAAATTATTTCCTATAACGGAGTAGCCTGCTATGGCGCTTTGGCTATTGGCGCTTCTTTAGGGGTTGTCATTGAACATACATTCAGTCTGTACGGAATTGGAATTCTTTCTATTATTCTTGGGATTTTAGGATTTCTTTTTGCAAAAACAAAAGAGAATAAAACCAATACCAATCCTCAGAAAGCTCAGTCTTTCTGGAAAGTTTTAGGAAAAGTTGCTCCTTTTGGAGTCTGCCTTGCGTTAGGTGGGATTGGTTTTGCGAGTATTTCAACGTTTATTACTTTATATTATAACTATTTCCACTGGAATAATGGAGCCTTGTGTTTAAGTATTTTTGGCGGACTGTTTGTGGCGGGAAGATTGGTTTTCAGTAATGTGATCAATAATTACGGCGGAATTAAAGTCGCCATTGCCTGTCTCCTGGTAGAAAGCATCGGACTTTTAATTATTGCTTTTGCCACCAATTCTCAGATGGCACTTTTAGGAGCCGGGGTTACCGGTTTAGGATTTTCTCTTATATTTCCGGCATTGGGCGTTGTAGCGATTAAAAGTGTCTCTCCCTCAAGTCAGGGCTCAGCATTGGCGGGATACGGGCTTTTTATAGATTTGTCTTTGGGAGTGGCCGGCCCGTTAATTGGCGGTGTGGCCGATATTTACGGAATGAGCTATATTTTTCCTTTCAGCGCAGGAATGGTTTTCGTGGGACTTGGACTGGCTTATTTGCTTAAAATGAAATTCCTTAAACACGAATGACACCAATGTTTTTAACTATTTTTTTTAAGCTTTAATATTTTATTTGTGTCCATTTGTGCAGAAAACTCGTGCAATTCATGTTTAGAAAACCTGTGATAAATTTTATTCGTATCATCTTAACGCAAAGTTTTAATTAAAATAAAAAAAATCAATTTTCAGGATTCGACAAAAATCACGATTTTTGCAACTTCAATACAAGATATGTCAGACTTAATCAAAGAAATAGAAAAAAGAAAAACCTTCGGAATCATCTCTCACCCGGATGCCGGAAAAACCACCCTTACGGAGAAGCTGTTGCTTTTCGGAGGTGCAATTCAGGAAGCGGGAGCAGTAAAATCCAACAAAATAAAAAAAGGAGCCACTTCGGATTTCATGGAAATTGAAAGACAGAGAGGGATCTCCGTAGCAACTTCTGTACTGGCTTTTGAGTACAGAGATCACAAAATCAATATTCTGGATACCCCGGGTCACAAAGATTTTGCAGAAGATACTTACAGAACGTTAACGGCTGTTGACTCCGTAATCGTTGTAATCGACGTTGCAAAAGGGGTTGAGGAACAGACAGAAAAGCTGGTAAAAGTGTGCAGAATGAGAAACATCCCGATGTTGGTTTTCATTAATAAGCTGGATCGTGAAGGTAAAGATGCTTTCGATCTATTGGATGAAGTTGAGCAGAAATTAGGATTGAGAGTAGTCCCTCTTTCTCTACCGATTGGTATGGGAAGCGACTTTCAGGGAATTTATAATATCTGGGAAGACAATATCCAGTTATTCTTAGAGGAGAAAAAGCAGAAAGTAGGTGAATCTATTAAGTTTGATGATATCAATGATCCTAAAATTGACGAAGTAATTGGTGAAAAAGCCGCAGCAAATCTTCGTGAAGAACTGGACTTAATCCAGTCGGTATATCCGGAATTTAATCGGGATGATTATATGAGTGGTGATTTGCAGCCTGTTTTCTTTGGTTCTGCGCTTAACAACTTTGGAGTTCGCGAACTGTTAAATGCTTTTATCGACATCGCCCCGATGCCGCAGCCGAAAGAAAGTGACACTAGATTGGTAAAACCTGAAGAAAGTACTTTTACAGGATTTGTGTTTAAAATTCACGCCAATATGGATCCTAAACACAGAGACAGGCTTGCTTTTGTGAAAATTGTTTCAGGTACCTTTAAGAGAAACGAAAATTATCTGTTGGTAAGAGAAGGCAAAAAAATGAAGTTCTCTTCTCCGAATGCCTTTTTCGCAGATAAAAAAGAAGTGGTAGACGAAAGTTTCCCGGGAGATATTGTGGGACTTCACGATACGGGAAGTTTCAGAATCGGCGATACCCTTACCGGTGGCGAAAAGCTGAGTTTTAAAGGTATTCCGAGCTTCTCTCCGGAGCACTTCAGATATATTAATAACAGCGATCCTCTGAAGGCCAAACAGTTGGCAAAAGGTATTGATCAACTGATGGATGAAGGCGTTGCCCAGTTATTTACGCTTGAGATGAACAACAGAAAAATCATCGGAACGGTGGGAGCACTTCAGTACGAAGTTATTCAGTATCGTCTGGAACATGAATACGGAGCAAAATGTACGTATGAACCTCTTTCTATGTATAAGGCCTGTTGGGTTGAAGCAGATGAAAAATCAGAAGAATTCCGTGAGTTTGCAAGGTTAAAACAAAGATTCCTGGCGAGAGATAAGTATAATCAACTGGTTTTCCTGGCAGATTCTTCTTTTACAATTCATATGACACAGGAAAAGTTTCCGAATGTGAAACTGCACTTTATCAGTGAGTTTAAGCAAGATTAAATGAATAATTGTTTATAATATACATAAAATAGACCGTCTTTTGAACGGTCTATTTTATTTGTATTTAATTGTTTATTATTCTTTAATCCATTTCAGGGTTTTTTCAAGATCGCCCGCCTTAATCTTCACCAGATAATCTCCTCTTGTTATTTGAGTCAAATCAAAAGAAGAAATCTGATTATTATTTAAGGTATTATTAACTTTCGTAAATATCATTCGGCCACTGGCGTCATACAGGGTAATATCAAAATTTTCCTGAGCATTATTCAATTTAAATTTAATATTTAAAATCCCTTTGCTCGGATTGGGATAAATGGCAATTGCATCCCCATTTTTAGCAATTTCCGAAACCGAAAGACTTTGGTTAATCGTAAAATTAACAGGATTGATATTATAAAAAACATTTCCCACACCGGTAACCATAATTCTAGCCTGAGTAGTGTTCACATTTGGAATCGTAATAATCTGCGACCCATCATTAGGCGTAGAGGCAACAATAGTGGTAGGATAAGTAAGACCTCCGTCTGTGGATAAAAGAATACTTACATTGGCACAATTTACAGGTGCTGCGGAAGTATTGGCGACGTTCCAGGTAATAGTCTGGGTAGAATTTCCCGTCCAGTTCACTGCCGTAGAGGGCGCTGTAACAGTAAAAGGCCCAGAATTGCCATCAACCGTAATGGCGGCATCATCGTTGGCAACTCCTGCACATCCTGCATTATTATCCCTTACGGTTAATCTGAACTGCATTGTTCTCGCATAAGACGGTAGAATTTCGCCTCTTGTGACTGTATTATTAATGACGTCGGTTATTTTCGGAAAATATCGGTAAGAAACCGGTACCGGCAGAAAAGATCTGAATATCGCGGCATTTCCTGTCGGCGCATTCCAGTTGCCGGAAGGCCCTGTATCATTTTGTTCCCAGGAATAGGTCAGAGCATTATTTTCAGCATCTGTTGCCGAACCCGTTAATCTGAAAGGGGTACTTTTAGGAATCGTGTAATCATTTCCTGCATTTACAACAGGTGCCGTATTCGCCACAGGATTTGTCACCTGGCAGCTAACCGACTGAATCGTTTGGGTAATCGACTGGAATGAATCGGTATGAAAGACGGGAATACTATTGGCGCCCAGGTTATTGATATTACCGCATATTCCCGCGTAGGCCATGATGGTAATTCCGCTGCCGGGCTCTACAGCGTGGGCACCATCGCGGTTGCCACCACAATTACTTGTTGTAGCATTAAAAGTATGGGGTCCCCCGAACTGATGACCTACCTCATGTGCGACATAATCTATATCATAAGGATCGCCCACCGGATTTGATGATCCTGTGATCCCGCTTGCTTTATTAGAATTGCTGCATATAACCCCTAAACCGGCTAATCCACCACCGCCGGTACTAAAGGTATGTCCTATATCATAATTCGCACTCCCTATAATAGCGTTAATATTCGTCTGGCTTTCATTAATTAATACTCCCGCGGAATTATTTCCGTTAAAAGGATCTGTTGCCGGATTGGTAAAAACAACAGAGGTTTCATTAGCAATCAGTACCAGCCTTACCGCTAATTCCTGCTCATAGACACCATTCACCCGGTTTACAGAGGTTACAATGGCGGAAAGGGTTTGCGCAACAGTGGGAGATGCTAATCCGGTTGCCGCCTGTGCATATTCACCTGTACAGGCCACGACAAATCTGAAAATTCTGATTTGGTTACCGACGCTTGGCGTTACGGTTTTTTGAAGACTTTTTTTTTCTGCTTTAATTTCCTCTTCGTGAGTTTCACAAATCCTAGATGTACGATCAATCAGATCACTTTTTTTGTAGATAATATAATGGTCGATATCATTTTTAGAATAAGGGTCAATATACAGATCTCCTGTCATTACAGATTTTATCTGCGCATGAAAACCCAACTCTGTAAAATCCAGTTTTAGGGTAGCATAGACATCATCAATACCTTGTCCTGTAAGGGTAACCAATTGAGGAAACTGTGCTGCGAGTTTCGGATCCATCACAGAAGATTTCCAAACCCTGAATCTGGCTTTACTGCCATCCGGCATCGGTAAAACAATAATGGGAGCTTTATCTTTAGATTCATGATCTCCAAGATCGGGAATCGAGTTAAAATAATTTCTAATACCGCCTGTATCCAATTGATAGGTAAGAAATTTCTCAGGCAAAACCGTTCTTTTCTCAGAATCTGCCTTAATCGCTCTTTCACTGATTTTAGAAAAATAATCCTGTGCTTGTGCATAGGAAAAAGAGAATGCCAATATCCCCAGAAGGATTGTTTTTTTTATATTCATAATTTAATGTTTATATATACGGCAATGCTTTTCGATCCATTAATACAAGTACTGAAAGGGAAGTAGAAAATATTGATGATCTGTTGCGTACAAAAACAAAGATATTAAAAAAAGAGATGCCAAAACATAATAATAATTCAATTAGTAATGAATAAAAAATCCGAGAAAAAAGATAAAAAATTGATAGAATTAGGAATTGTTTTATTTAAAGCTTAAACCTACTTTCCCCGTAAATATCCATCCGGACTCATCCATGCTTGTCCATCGCAAAATACCATTCACTTTAGAGTGGCAAATGTTTAAGATTATTAACCCTTATCATGGTTATTGACATAAAAAATCCAGATAAACAGACAGTGATCATACCTTTTGATGGTTTTGATTGAAGTAAAATATGACAAATACATCTAAAACATCACATTCAACTAAAATTGAATAATAAATGACTGATTTACAAAATTAACGGATTAAAAACACAAAACATTACAAATCAATTAATTAAATAACAAGAATTAACACATTCGTTTTAATTTGACATCAATAATTAACACTAATTAACACTAGATAAAGTCTAATTTTCTGTGCTCTTTCTACATTTGTTACAGTTCTGATATAAAATATATTTTTATCTCCAGATGCATAAACACACATACACTACTTAAATAAAAACTATAATATGAAGTACATTAAAACATCAAAATCCTATCCTGTTAAACAACAGGCTTTGAGCAGGAGGCGAAAGATTCTACTCAAATCCAAATGATCTTTGATTTTATACTCAGGTATTTTAGTGTATTGTCTTGAAGATATTTTCTCTCAAAAATAAAATATCCTCAAGCCACTGACACTATAAATAAAACATCAGGTATTAAAAAAACAATAAAAAGAGCGCTTTACCATCTTAATGAAGGCTGCAAATCAAGAAAATTTACTTTTAATTTTCTCTTTCAAATATCTTCTTCTATTTTATAAATTGGCGATTAGTTACTCAACAGTGTTATACTTACTGTGATCTATTCAAAAAAAACATTATTATTCTTATTAAGCAGGTATTTCTGAGTAAATACAATCACCAATTTATTTTCTATTTTTTATTTTCTCAGATTGAGCTTATAAACTGGAGAAATTGATTTGTAATAGGTCTTGAAGAAATTCAGATCTTTTCTGAAAAGTAATAACACCTATTGTTTCAATGATACTGTTTAGATATTGCATTCTCTCATTGATCTCGTATCAAACACCCTAACAACTAATTGATTATAATCAATTATCATAAATAATTAATATTTCATTTTATAAACTATTCTTCAAAGTAGTAATTATTTTAAGAACATCTCATTAATAGATAACTATTTATGATATGCTTGATTTAAGTTATATAAGATGATAAAATTTATACCTAAATGCGTATGAAACTAATAATAAATAAAATTGCAAATCACTGTACTCGTTTCATTTCGTGTATTTGTATAGTTTGGTTGATTTTTTGTCAGATAAATGCACAGTCTTTATTGACAGAAAACTTCAATTATGCTCAAAGTACTCTATTAAGATCTTTCACGTGGACACCATTTGCAGAAACAGATATTCGTAATCTGACAGTTCACGAAGATAATACTAATGACGCCGTAAAATTATCTGTTAATCCTTCTTTATCCTCAGAGCCTTTCGAATCAGATATAGCTGATTCGTCTCGGATAGCCCTCATACAGGATTTAGAAGCTAATATACCTATTCTTGAAGTCGATGACCTCAATGTAGGATCCATCGGTGAAAGTATGACATCGGCGATTTATGATTTCGGCGATGTACCTGTTTCCTATGAAAATTCAAAAGATGGCGTTTTCTTACCGGCTGGACACATACCATTGGCAGGATTTTCATTGGGAAGTATTGTTCCCGATGTTGAAGAGATTCCCTACAGTGTAGCCAACGGAGAAGATAATAACGACAGCAATGGAGATGGATTAGATGAAGATGCTGTAGAGGTATCCCTCCATCAGATCAGAAAATCGGTTCCTTACAGCTTGTCTCTTCCGGTCAATAATCCCGCAACTACTACAAAATATCTGTATGGATGGATCGATTTCAATAATGATGGAAAATTTCAGGCCGAAGAATTCACTAATACTGCTTTTTCGGTTGTAGGCTCTTCCACACAAACATTAAACTGGACAGCCACTCAGACGGCAACGATAGCTTCTGCAGCAACTAAACTGTATATGAGGCTCAGAGTTTCAGACAGAGCGCTTAGTGATTTTACAAACGCAGCTGGTGGCGGCGCGATTATCGATGAGAGAAGTATCGGGAACGGTGCTGTAAGTGCCAACAATCCCGCGGACTTTGGTACAGCTGCTAACGGAGAGGTAGAAGATTATCAAATTGAGGTACTGACGACCTATGATTACGGGGATCTGCCTTCCAGTTTTGAGAATGATAAAGATGGGAATCTTATACCCGCATTGCATGCTCCTCTCACAGGATTTACCATCGGAAGCCTTATCGATCTAGAGCAAGCACCTGCTTCCGTGAATTCGCAAAATGAAAATAACACAGCAGGAGATAATGCTGTAGAGCTGGCAGATGAAGACGGAATTACTTCCTGGCCAAGTGTGAGCCGTGGCGTGGCATATACCCTTACGGTTCCGGTTAATATTCCAAACTCCCTCGCAGGCACAAAATATCTGTACGCATGGCTTGATCTCAATGGTGACGGCAGATTTCAATCAGAAGAAGTGACATCTGCTGCTACCAATGCAATAGCTCCTGCCAATCTTACCCTGACCTGGACTGCAGCTCAGACCGCTACCCTGGTAAGAGGTACTACAAAGGTTTATTTAAGATTAAGACTTTCTAATTTAATCTTAACAGACTTTACAACAGCGGCAAGCGGCGGATCATTATTAGACGAAAGAAGTGTCGGAAATGGGGCAACAACCACAGCCAACGCTGCAAACAACCCAAACATAGCATTTGGTGAGGTTGAAGATTATCAGATGCCCGTTGATCTTTATGATTTCGGCGATGTACCTGTTTCTTATGAAAATTCAAAAGATGGCGTTTTCTTACCGGCTGGACACATACCATTGGCAGGGTTTTCATTGGGAAGTATTGTTCCTGATGTTGAAGAGATTCCCTACAGTGTAGCCAACGGAGAAGATAATAACGACAGCAATGGAGATGGATTAGATGAAGATGCTGTAGAGGTATCCCTCCATCAGATCAGAAAAGCAGTTCCCTACAGCTTGTCTCTTCCGGTCAATAATCCCGCAACTAGTACAAAATATCTGTATGGATGGATCGATTTCAATAATGATGGAAAATTTCAGGCCGAAGAATTCGCTAATACTGCTTTTTCGGTTGTAGGCTCTTCCACACAAACATTAAACTGGACAGCCACTCAGACGGCAACGATAGCTTCACCAGCAACTAAACTGTATATGAGGCTCAGAATTTCAGACAGAGCGCTTAGTGATTTTACAAACGCGGCTGGTGGCGGCGCGATTATCGATGAGAGAAGTATCGGGAACGGTGCTGTAAGTGCCAACAATCCGGCGGACTTTGGTACAGCTGCTAACGGAGAGGTAGAAGATTATCAAATTGAGGTACTGACGACCTATGATTACGGAGATCTGCCTTCCAGTTTTGAGAATGATAAAGATGGGAATCTTATACCCGCATTGCATGCTCCCCTCACAGGATTTACCATCGGAAGCCTTATCGATCTAGAGCAAGCACCAGCTTCCGTGAATTCGCAAAATGAAAATAACACAGCAGGAGATAATGCTGTAGAGCTGGCAGATGAAGACGGAATTACTTCCTGGCCAAGTGTGAGCCGTGGCGTAGCATATACCCTAACGGTTCCGGTTAATATTCCAAACTCACTCGCAGGCACAAAGTATCTGTACGCATGGCTTGATCTCAATGGTGACGGCAGATTTCAATCAGAAGAAGTGACATCTGCTGCTACCAATGCAATAGCTCCTGCCAATCTTACCCTGACCTGGACTGCAGCTCAGACCGCTACCCTGGTAAGAGGTACCACAAAGGTTTATTTAAGAGTAAGACTTTCTAATTTAATCTTAACAGACTTTACAACAGCGGCAAGCGGCGGATCATTATTAGACGAAAGAAGTGTCGGGAATGGGGCAACAACCACAGCCAACGCTGCAAACAACCCAAACATAGCATTTGGTGAGGTTGAAGATTATCAGATGCCCGTTGATCTTTATCATTTTGGCGATGTGCCTGTTTCCTATGAAATTAACAGTACCGATGCTTCAACTCCGGCAAGACAGATTGTGAATTCATTATATTCTATTGGAAATATTATAGATGAAGAACAAGATGCACAAAGTGTAGCACCTGGAGATGATAATAACGGAACCAATGGAGATGGCATTGATGAAGATGGTCTTACAGAAGTCTTTCCTGTAATCACAAAAGGAGCTCCTTTTAGTTTTTCAGTACCCGTTACTGTTCAGACCGCATCTTATGTTATAGCATGGATCGATTTTAATAATAATGGAAAATTTGAAGCTAATGAAACTGGATATACTCTGCCCACAGGGGTTACGAACGGATATCAGAATGCAGCTGTTGGTACTTCAACAAAAACATTTTGGTTCAGAGGAACTCAGACTAATAATATACCCAACGAAATCAATAATCTGTACGTTAGAATAAGACTGAGTCAAACTACTGGTACAGATAATGCTTCTACGGCGGTTATAGACGAGCGTTCTATTGGTGATGGCGCAAATACAGGAATCTATACTGTTCCTACCAATGGAGAAATCGAGGATTACCAGTTCCCAGTTAAAACAGATATGGACTTCGGGGATACTCCTGAAAGTTATGATATGGATAAAGACGGTTTGATAAATCCCGATAACTTTAAGCCTGCCAGAAATCATGTAACAGATGCGTTATTTTTAGGATTATTTTACACTTTAGAGAAGGAGCCTTTTTCTGTGGCTCCGGGAGCAGATAACAATGATCCTAATGGAGACGGGGCTTCAGATGATGGGCTTTCTCAGGACCAGCTACGAATTCGTACCAATGCTGTCAATACCTATCTTGTAGGAGTAAATAATTCAACAGGAGCTGCTGCTACGCTGTATGCATGGATTGACTTCAATAATAACGGAAGATTTGAAGCAGGTGAATCTGCTTCTACCACGGTTGCCAATAATTCGATTTCTGCTACTGTAAGCTTCAGCGCTGCACAGGTTAATAATATCGCAGCTGCTACTGGAAAAGTATATATGAGATTAAGATTAGTCCAATCTAATACAGAAGTCTCCATTGCAGACCTTAGTTCAGGAACCAATGCTGCGGTAGTAGATGAAAGAGCTATAGCAGACGGATTGAGTACCGGCTCCTACACTTCCGCATCTTTAGGGGAAGTGGAAGATTACCAACTCACGATTATAAGAGATTACGGAGATGTACCCAGTAGTTATGAAAATGGTATTCCTGCATCCCAAACCAATTCACCAGGCATCCCTGAACTTATTATTGGATCAACCATAGACTATGAACTCTCAAACAATGCAGTGGTATCAGGGGCTGATAATAACGGTAACAATGGAGACGGAGCAGATGAGGATGGTATCAATACACCACAAACAATCACTAGCGGAACTCCTTTTAGCATTACAATACCTATAAATACAACCTTAACCGGGACTAAAAGCCTCTATGCGTGGATTGATTTTAATGGAGATGGTATTTTTAATGGTAATGAAGCAGCCACAGTTTCTGCAAATATAACCGCAGGGACTACAAGGAACCTTACTTTAACATGGAACGCTACAAATGTCTCAGACTCACTGATGACTGCCGGTAAAACCTATGTAAGACTTCGTCTTTCAGGAGCTGCAATTACCAATAGTAATAGTGCTAATCCTGCATTGATTGACACCCGCAGCTTTGGACAGGGATTGAATGCCGGAGAGATTGAAGACTATCAGTTTCAGGTAAGTAATTTGTATGACTATGGTGATGTGCCCGTTGGTTTATATGAATATACAAGAGATACGGTGCCTGTATTACAGGCCGCACGTCAAGCACCTTCTGCCGTTTTAAGATTAGGAGCAATAATAGATACAGAACCAGCTCCAAATTCTGTTTCAGCCGACGCTGATAATAATGGAACAAATGGAGATGGAACCGATGAGGATGGAATATCATCGCCTGGTGATATTTATAAAGGGAAGAATTATTATTCCAGAGTCAGTGTACTGAACAATACAGGTGCTGCCAAAACATTATACAGCTGGATCGATTTTAATAATAACGGAAGGTTTGAGTCTTCAGAGATTGCTACTGTTTCTGTTCCTACATCTACGGTACAGCAGGTCGTTACGCTATTCTGGACGAGTACAAATACAAATAATATTCCGGTAGGAACAGATCATTTATACATGCGTCTTCGAATTTCTGAGAGCCCTTCCCTAGCCGATTTTACAACAGGTGCTCCCGGTCTGTTATTAGATGAGAGATCTATTGGTGATGGCCTAAATACAGGAATGTATGGAATTGCGTACGGAGGAGAGATTGAAGATTACCAACTACATGTGGTTACAACGTATGATTATGGAGATGTCTCAGACACTTATGATACAAGTCGTAACGGCATTATAGCACCAGCTAGGCAAGCAGCAAGCCACGGTCTATATCTTGGTAATGCATTCGCAGATCATGAAGCCGTGAAGCAGATAGAGACAGGAACAGCCTTAGGGGATGATAATAATGAGGTGGATGATGAAGACGGAACTATAACAGGAGCTATAGTATCAGGAGGTGGATATTCTGTTAATGTTACCGCTACCAATAATACAGGTACTGCGAAAACATTGTACGGATGGATTGACTTTAATGACAATGGCAGGTTTGAAGCTTCAGAAGCGACCACGGTTGCTGTTTCTTCAGGGATTAATCAGGGTACTGTAACTTTAAACTGGGCTCCTTCTGCTTCTGTGATTACAGGAAATCCAGGTCAGCTGTTGATGCGCTTACGCTTATCCGAAGGAGCCCTTAACGACTTTACTACCGGTGCTTCGGGACTATTGGTAGATGAAAGAGCGCTTGCTGATGGTGCCAGTACCGGAGAATATGAAGCTATTCCGGTTATACATAATGGTGAGATTGAAGATCATACCATCCAAGTAACAACCGATTTAGATTATGGAGATGTGCCTGAAGAATATGAAAAGCCAAGCACTTCCTTTATTCCTGCCAGACAGATGTCGAGTATTGCATTACATATAGGAGGAACACCTGATATAGAGCCCTCTGTACAGAGCGTTGCCTCAGGTGCAGACAATAACGGAAGTAATGGAGATGGTTTGGATGAAGATGGTATAGATCCTACTGCCACTGAAATACTTCGCGGTGCAGCATTTTCTTTGCCTGTAAAAGTAACAAATACCATAGGAGTAGCTAAGACTTTATATGGCTGGATTGATATTAACAACAATGGTCTCTTTGAAAGGAAAGAAGCTGCTTCAGTTTCAGTTCCAGCCAATACCGTAAACGGAACTGCTACTCTGAATTGGACAGCTTCTAATACCAGAGCTATTTCAGCATCCAATGTATATGTTCGTTTAAGATTATCAGATGGAGCCCTTACAGACAATACACGGACTGCAACTTATGACGAAAGAGCAGTTGGTGACGGATTAAGCTCAGGGATATACGGTGCTAATGCATTAAGAGGAGAAATTGAAGATTATAGGCTGAAAGTAACGAACCTGCTTACCTGTACAGGAACTTCAAACATTCCTCCTAACGGAGTTATAACAATTAACGGAATAGAGATCACGACATCTTCAAAAGGATCGGTAACAACTTACAACCCAGCTTATGGAAGTTGTGTAGGAAATAGGCTTAGCCCGGGATCATTATACGTAGGCTCTGCTGGTGAATGGTTGGTCACATTTAAACTAAATAAGCCCGTAAATGATTTGGTAATTCTATTATCAGGAACGGGATCAGGAGGTAATGAAAACTTCATTTTCAATTCTAATGGAGGAACGGTATCCCTATATTCAGATACTAACTGTAATTCGGTAATTAATGGCAATGTTATTCTTTCTGGTGCAGGAGCACAATCTTCAACAGGAGGAGGTGGTGTCTTCAGAATCAGTGCAACCAATGCGTTTACAACATTAACTATTACTGGTTCCGGAGGTCACGCCGGCTCTTTATTAGGGATGTGTTCGGCCAGTATAACAGTACAGCCGCCTATAATTTCTTCTATTTCTCCCGACGAACAGACGGTATGTGAGAATGTAATACCAGGTACAATTACTGCATTAGCAACAGGCGCAGGTAATCTTAGCTATACATGGTATACCAATACCAACAATAATAATACGGGAGGAACCTTAATTTCCGGAGCTCATTCGGCAAGTTATACACCACCTGCTTCTTCATCTGCCGGAACAAACTATTACTATGTAGTTGTGACAGATGATAATACAAGCACAACTTCACCTCCGGTAAGTGTTATCATTAATGAATGTGCAACATTTTGTTACAAACCGGGATTAAAAAGCGGAAACCCATTGGAAAGCAAAACAGGAATTACCTCTTTGGGCAGAGCCGGAGCTGCGGATCCCGATAACTGGCCTATGGTTCGTAGAGGAGCATGGATGGTTATGGAATCCAAAACCAAAGGATTTGTAGTAAACAGAACAGCATTTGACAGCTCAGGCAATCCTGTGGGAATTCCAACGGTAGATTTTGTTGAAGGTATGATGGTGTATGATACAACAAACAATTGTTTAAAAGTATATACCTCAACAGACAATGGAACTACATTCAGTTGGCAGTGTATGGATACACAGTCGTGTCCAGATTAAAATTACAATATTCATTTCAAGGCTTTTATCAACAGCCTTGAAATGTATAAATCTTATAATAAATAAAGATGAAAAATAAATATATAAAAAGCAGCTATCTGGCTATTGTATTTTCTACCGGATTTTTATCCCTGATATCAGGGCAGACAAACTCTTCCAGATTATCAGATCATCATCCTTTTCTAATTTTCGAGGGATCGGGTTTTAATCAGGATACCAGAATAATGAACTTCTCAACCTCAATTTCTCACATCACCGGCAGATTAAATGAACGTCCTGAAGACAATGGAATTACCATTCAGAAAGATGGGCTGTATAGAATATCAGTTTCAGGCAATATTCATGAAAACGATCGTTTGGAACAAAAAGAAGAGTACATTATCTATATCAATGGAAAAGAGATCACAAAAGGTTTTGAAAATCAGGAGCCTCCTACCGGTGTATTTTCTTTTGAAGCCCTATTGACAAAAGGAGATATATTATCTATCGGAATATCTATGAACGAAGAAGATATGAAGAAAATTTCCGGGCAAAATATATTAACACTCCGGCTATTACAAGGATCACCTGAGTGAAAATTTTATAATCAACTAAAATTTAAAACAATGAATAAAATAATAATAAGTATTACCCTATTCTCTATGGTGGTATGCAAAGCTCAGGTATCAATAGGAAAAACGAGTGTTACAAATTCATCAGTATCTTTAGAGTTTTCCTCTAATGAAAATAGAGGCTTGGTTCTTCCCTATATAGAAAATGGTAAGGGCATCACTCAGGATGGAACTCTGATTTATGATACTTCAGACAGAAAAGTGAAATATCTGAGGAATGGAAGCTGGTTTGATTTAAGTGTGGATGATACCGGGATTGTAGACTTATCTATCCAAACCCTTAAAACCGAGAACGCAGAGGCAAAGGTAAGTGTTGGCACTCCCACTTCAACTGATGGTATTTTAGTTTTAGAAGACAGAAACAAATCAATGATTCTGCCCAAAGTCGCAAGTCCACATTTAAACATTGTTAATCCTGCTTCCGGTATGATAGTTTACGATACCATTTCCCATCAGTTGGCGGTCTACAACGGGACAGTCTGGTCCTTTTGGAAACCCTGAAAGTCAAAGTCTATCTTCAGGAAGATATTTTTACATTGATTTTTTTATAAGTTAGAGCTTATTTAAAAATTAATCAAAATGAATTTCAGGTTGGTTTTTCGCAACGGGCGCGAGGTTATTGAGCCAGTAGTATGTTTTAAGGCACATCAGCATTATAAGGAGAAGATCTTTGATTTTCTCCTTAATTCTAAAAACATAAAATTTTCATTAAACATTGCGCCCATTGCGTTTTTCCAACATATTTAAACACAGTTTCAGAGGTCATTTACTGTTCATTTTAAAACTGAAGATAATCTTTGCTCACCCATTTTTCTTCCAATCCTATTTTGCACCAGTTATTCTTAGTTTCTACAACAAAAACGACTTCCCCTTTAGGAATATTTCCTGTTTTTGAAAATGAGGTTCCTGGTCCGGTTCGAACGTTCAGCAAAGCTGAAGTTACAGCCCTTTCAACAGTAATCGTATATTTTCCGGAAACCCAATGAGAATCGCTCTTAGAAATTTTTAACCAGTCACCCTTTTTTTCATAAACCCGAAGAATAGATCCTAAAGGAACAGAAGCTCTTTCCGGAACTTTTGATCCCGAAGCACTGGGCTGGTCTCTCACGTTAAGGGAAGAAGCCGTAACACATACATATTCTTCTACGTCAGAAGTATCTGTTATAATATTTCCTCCAAGAGCAGAATTGACAAGAGGTATGAAATTATTCTGACAATTTAAAACCTTATTACCTCCAAAAAAATTAGTGCCCGGGCATGATTTATTGTTTTTTTGACCGTTATTTCGTACCCCTGAACTTAAATCAAACCAATGATGATAGACAATAAAATCTGTATTTACAGGAATATTAAACCTTTCACAAAGCAAAGCTGTTACACCCACAATACTTTTTTTTTGTTCACTGGTCATTACATCTTTGCCTTTATCAAAATTTCCAAAATTCTCAATACACAGAGAGTTAGCATTTTGTCCGTAAATACACGCAGGAGAATCTTCTATACTGCGTCCTGTAAGAATGATGCCGTCTGGAAAAATGGTAAAATGTTGACCTATATCTTTCCAGCCATTATTGCTTATATGATGATCCTTCATTGCTTTTTGTCGCTCGAAATGATTGTTACCCGTAAAATGAATGTAACTAGGAATATAGGTATGATGCTGCTGAATTTTAATGACGGTTCTTGAGACACGTACTTCATTTAACCAAGTAGCAAACTCGGATAAAGTCATCTTTATAAAACCAAATTTTGTTTCCATTATTTTCTTATTAAAATAAATATAAAAATTCAGATTTCGCAAAAACAGAAAAAAATCATTAAAAATTTTAAGCGAATAAAAATTATATCTAAATATATGATAATCAACTTACAAACAATAGTAAAGCAATTATAATATCTAAATTTTTATTCCCTATTTTATCCTTAGCTATCAATAATTGGCTCCAAAAACAGTCGAATAACACGAAATACCAAAAATATGTTTCAATTTTAATGATCGTATTATAAAGGAAAATTTTAGAACCTCTATCAATTTTAATGGGTTTATTTTAACGTAAAGTTTTAATTTAAATGTAAAAAATATTCAAGTGCGAAAAGAAGAATCAACCAATTGATTTGATAAAGCGTATTTTCAAGCTTCGTGAAGCAATTCATTGGCCTTTGCCTTATAAAAATGAGAAAGCAATACCATCTTTATAGTTATTTTTTATTGATGCAATACGTTGTGACCATGGCGAAGTTTTTTCAATTCTAACAATCGAATTTCATCATCACACGCCCGGCACTTTAATAAAATCATATAATGCATTCCAGAATTGATCATAGACTTCAATATGCGGAAGATGGCCAACGTTTTCAATTTCAACCAATACAGAACCCGCAATTTGTTGCTGCGTTTTTTTACCTAATTCCTGATACTGCCCCATTTTGGGTTGCAGCTCTTTGGGAGCCCTGTCTTTTCCGATTGCAGTTCTGTCTCTCGTTCCGATAATTAATAATGTAGGCGTTTTGATATTTTTAAATTCATAACATACCGGTTGATTATAGATCATATCAGATGTTAACGCTGCGTCCCAAGCTACTTTCGGATAATCCGGATGTAAGGTCCACCCCGCAATAAGATCCAGCCAGGGTTGATATTCAGCCTTCCATTTTTGATCATAATAAAACTTTAACTGATAATTTTTATATGTTTCCGCCGTATTTTTAAGCTCAGATTGATAGGCCTGATCGATGGTTTGATAGGCTGCAAAAGTTTTGTAATCTTCTAAACCGATGGGATTTTCCAAAATTAGTTTTTCCACCATCTGAGGATAAAGCAAAGTAAATCTTGTGGCAACCATTCCGCCCATAGAATGCCCCAGCACCATTGTTTTATCGATTTTAAGCTCTTCTAAAATAGCTTTTGTATTATCTGCCAATTGTGAAAATGAAAACTGATAGCTCTGAGGTTTTGAAGACTTCCCAAATCCGATCTGATCCGGAATAATTACCCTGAACCCCTTATCCGAAAGGTCTTTGGCTGTTCTTTCCCAATACGCTCCGTTGAAATTTTTTCCATGAAGCAGCATGATGGTTTTTCCATTGCCTTTTTTGGGTTTCACATCCATATAAGCCATCTTTATATCATTATTCTGAGATTTGAGCTTCAAATAATAAACTGTGAAAGGATAGTTATAATTTGATAATTCGGCATCTAAAGGTTTTACCTGAGAAAGCATAAAACCCGAAACCATTGAAACCATTACAGCGACAGCTGCATTCCTAAAATTTTTCATGAAAATTCAATTTATCTATAAAAATAGGAAATTTTGTTTTCATTGTTTCCATGGGTTTTTATCCACGGAATTGTTGTCACCCATTTCCATAGGTTTTCACCCACGGTTATTTTTGTTGAACCATTTCCCATGGGTTTCACCCACGGCTACTGTTGTTGAACCATTTCATGGTTCTGAGGATTTTGTTTTCACCATTTTCATGGATTTTTATCCATGGATATGCTGTCACACATTTTTCATGGGTTTTCACCCACGGCTACTGTTGTTGAACCATTTCATGGTTCTGAGGATTTTGTTTTCGCTGTTTCGATGAGGTTTTATTCACGGATATTGTTGTTCACCGTTTCCATGGGTTTTCACCCACGGTTATTTTTGTTGAACCATTTCCCATGGGTTTTCACCCACGGCTACTGTTGTTGAACCATTTCATGGTTCTGAGGATTTTGTTTTCACCGTTTACAAAGGTTGTATTTTCAAGCTTCGGGAAGGAAATTCATTTGCCTTTGCTTTCTAAAAAGCAGTAGAAAGAAATAAAATCTTTGCGTTTAAAAAAACTTTGAATTTTTACAATTTAACACGATATAAACTAAAATATTTTTTAATTATAATTCTAAAACTCTAAGAAAATTCAGTCAATTTCTCTTGTTTTTGGGGAAGATTCATTAAAATGATAGCGAAAAGAATCAAAACTATTCCGGCCCATTGGATTAAGATTACTTTTTCTCCCAGTAAAACAAAGGCCATGGTTACAGAAACAGGCAGCTCCAGAGACGAAACAATACTTCCCAGACCTAAACCGGCATTCGGGAATCCTACATTAAACAAAATTGGGGGTATAATGGTTCCGAAAAGGGATAAAATTAACCCATATTTCCAAAGGATCGAATAATTAAAATGATGGATATGTTCCGTATTTTCAGTAAAATTTAAATATATTGATCGTAATCCGTCAAAATGTAAAGGTCCGATTTGTGCGAAAAATAAGAATAAAAAAATCACGACAGACCCTCCGCAAAGCATAATAAAACTTTTTCTGAAGACCGGTAAATGTGTTGCCAGTGTATTGGAGGTAAACATCGTTAAGGTATATGAAGCGGCCGCCATTAATCCCCAGAAAAGACCTTTAACGTCGAGTTCGATCTGTGTATTAATAAGGTTGGTGGCTAAAATAGTTCCGATCAGGACTATGATCACAGAAACTACTTTTCTGGCATTGGGTAATTTTTTAGTTAAAAAACTCTCTACCACAACGCTGAACCAGACCGACTGCATCAATAAAACAATAGCAATGGATACATTGATGTATTGAACGGAAATATAGTAAAACAAACTGGTGCAGCCCAAAGATGTTCCTGCCAGCATTAAGGTTCTTATTTCTTTGGTGCTGGGAGACGGTAACTTCTGTTTTGAGGTAATGGTTTGAAGCAGATTAAGAATTAAAAGTCCGACAAGACCCAGAACGAACTGCGACGTGGTTACTTCCGATGTGGTATATCCTTCCTCATAGGCCAACTTTACGAAAGTTGCCAACATACCGTATATACTGGCTCCGATTCCTACAAACAAAACTCCTTTGAGTATATTTTTCTTCTTCATAATTTTTTTGAACAGCCGGCAAAGATACGACTTAAAACTCAAAACAATTACAGAGAGATGGAGATGATAGATAAATGAAATCGGCGCAAACGAGGTTTGCGCCGATTCCTTAGCTTATTATTTTTTTAATACTGATTATTTTTTAATGATCAGTTTAGAGCTTGCCTCAAAGCCCAGCCCTTTTACTTTAACCATGTAAATGCCGTTGTTCAATCTTTCCGTAGAAATAGCTGTTTTAGCATCCGGAGAAACTTTATCTTCTGAAGTTACCAATTTTCCGGACATATCATACACTTCAACATTCATTTTTCCGCTTGTTTTGCTTGGGAAATTAATGTAGAATTCGTTTTTGGCAGGATTTGGATAGATAGAAACCGTATTTTTAACAGCCGTTGTTTCCTTTGTTGCCAGAACACATTCAGCAGGTACTGTAAAATCCTGAACCTGGTCATTAATATTTGTTTTTACCCCCGCAGAAGCATTGGCTCCCAAACCTCGCTTGGCAAAGGTATTCCAGATCATACATTTATCTGCCCCCTGTGTTGTGGCCAGTTCAGCAGCCAAAATAGCATCTCTTCCGTTTACAAAAGTTGGGTTACAAACCTGAAGTTTTAAAGCATCCGTTACAAGTTGTAAAACTCTGGAGCTTCCATTTGTTGTATTGGCTGTAACATCGGAATTATAACCGTATTTTTCAACATAATTCCAATGCAGATCCCATAGCATACTGGCCCAAATAAATCCTATAGAATGGACATCCGGAACAATTTGGTTATTAGCATTGGTATATTCCAAACCATTTGTATCTGCGTAAGTGAAGTCATTGATCGCGAAATTAGGAGAATATTTTGCAGGTCTGATTCCATTACCCGTAGTAGCCTCTCCAGAAGCGTATGTTCCCATTCCTCTTGCAACGGTAGCATTATCTCCTGCTTTATTTGTTAACATAATCGCAAAGAAGTCAGACCATCCTTCTCCCATCTGCTCTTTATCTGCACTTGAGTTCAGGCAGTTGTATCCTGTACCGGTTAATCTGTTAGAAATTCCGTGGCCATATTCGTGAATAACAATTCCGTTATCAAAACTACCGTCAGGCGTTATGCTAGTGGCGGGATCATTCTTTAAAGTAACATTAACAACGGTATTGGCAGAAAGGTGGTTTTTTATATACTCCCCTTCTGTATTCCCAATCAGCACGGCAGGTATGGTAATGGTTGGGTCTGTTCCTCCCATATTTCCAAAATTGTCACCATTCGCGGTATTATTATAAACAATAGCTGCAATAGCTCCTGCGTTCTGTAAATTTTTTGTTTTCAGTACAAAATCACAAGATCCTCTTTCTACCAATCCTATTTTACCGGTAAGCGCGCCTGCAGGCAAAGCTGTACAGCCATTAAGAACAGGGGAAAGCTGTACAGCTCCTGTTACTCCTGTTGCTGTAATAGCAGGTCCAAAACCTGCGGTCCCGGTTGCAGGTGTTCTGGAAACGGCAACACTTGGAGCGTTATAAAAAAACAGCTGATTTACGGAAGACCATAAATACATCTGCATTCTTGGGTTATATTCATCCGGTGGAGAGGCGAAATTGGCATTATTAAGACCGCCGCCATCTTGAGCTTCTGCATATACAGAGTCATCATCCAGACCTCCTTTCCCAAAGTTATTCTGCTGGAAGTTTCTCGCAGCTTCAGTAAATCCGAACTGATAGAACACATCATGTATTTTATTATTCAGATAAAAAAGGTTGGTAATAGATGCATTCTGATTGGCGGCAGGCGTTCCGTTGATACTGAAAGGAAAATCAAAATTTCTTGAGGCACCACCGTTAGCAGATAGCCCGATCGCATTGTTACCGGCAGTATCTTCATAAGCAAATACATTATTTCCTCTTGTATTGGTATAATGAGTAGTACCGTCCGAATGCCATCCTTCCGGAGAAGCAGTAAGGTTCCAAGGGTTAGAAATAATCGATCTTGATCCAAATGTCGGAGCTTCTATAGGCAATGGAAATATATTATAAGAAGCATTATCCGGCAATAAAAAAGGCACATTACTTTTCGCCTGACTATTATTTTCTACGCCTACAAATGTATGCTCTGTTCCATCTGCATGAAAATGGGTATAATCTGATGAATAGGCATCTGAAGCAAAGTTACAAGAAGAGGTAAGATTATCCTTACTGATAACTTCACCACTGTTGGCATCTACAAGAATATTCCAGTAGTTCGCCGATTTTGGTTCACTGAAAATATACTCATAGGCTAAACGAAGATCTCCATTCTTAGTATTAGCATACACTAATCTCTGGGTCGCAGCTTTTGCTTTATTTACATTTTTCTCTCCAAAACCAAGAATGGGAAGAGAAGCAATTTCTTCTTTACCCAGATCACCAGCAATTTTCTGAAGCGCACTGTTTTTAGAAATAGTTGCTGTAGCTGCTGTAGATTCATGATAATCTTTAATAAAATTATCCACAAAATAGACTACTTTATTGCTCTTAATCAGAACTGTTCCTGCTGAATTATGAACAGGTAAACCATTATAGGTCTGTCTGAATTTAACAATATTCCCATTAAGTGATTTTGAATTATCAGTATTTTCGACCACAAAATTAGCAAGATCCGATTTCTTATACTCTCTCAATTTATTCTGAGAAATATAATCTTTAATCAATCTTTCATTGTCTTGTCCGAAAACAACCATTGGAAACGCTGAAAATACAGCAAAAAGAAGAGGTAGAGATGTCTTTTTCATTTTTATTATTAAAGACGCTAATTTACAAAGAATTATTAATCAAAAAACATTATTGTTAATTTTTTATTAATTATTTTTCGCATTATAATTTAAAAAATACTATCAAAAAAATAAATAGCTTTTAAAAGATATTTACGCTCTTACTTTTTGAACTTTTTTAGAATTTTGCCACGAATTTACAAATGCGAACGAATATTGTCATTTTTACCGCAAAAGATACAAAAGGGATTTTAAAAGCTTTGTGATGAAACTGGACAAAAGATAGCAAAACAGAGATTGATTAATCTTGAAAAAAACTTCTTGATTAAATCTAAAAAAATCTGCGTTATCTGCTCAATCTGCGAGAGCAAAAAAATACGGTTGAAAATATTTCCCACAGATTAAACCGATTTTCACAGATGATGCTGTTGATTTATAGCCACGAATTTACAAATGAGGACGAATATGAATGTGTTTTTACCGCAAAAGATACAAAAGGGATTTTAGAAGCTTTGTGGTGATCGGGGGCAAAAGATAGCAAAACAGAGATTGTTTAACTTAGGAATAAAAGTATCTTGATTCAATCTAAAAAAATCTGCGTTATCTGCTCAATCTGCGAGAGCAAAAAAAACTTAAAATATTTCCCACAGATTAAAGAGATTTTCACAGATGATGCGGTTGATTTATTGCCACGAATTTACAAATGCGGACGAATATGAATGTATTTTTATCGCAAAAAATAGATTTTCACAGATAATGCGGTTGGTTATAGCCACGAATTTACAAATGATGACGAATATGAATGAGTTTACCGCAAAAGATACAAAAGGAATTTTAAAAGCTTTGTGGTGAAGCTGAGTAAAAGATAGCAAAACAGAGATTGTTTAACCTATGAATAAAAGTATCTTGATTAAATCTAAAAAATCTGCGTTATCTGCTCAATCTGCGAGAGCAAAAAAAACTTAAAAATATTTCCCACAGATTAAACAGATTTTCACAGATGATGCGGTTGATTTTTCTTTGCCACGAATTTACAAATGAGGACGAATATGAATGGATTTTTACCGCAAAAGATATAAAAGGGATTTTAAAAGCTTTGTGGTGAAGCTGGGTAAAAGATAACAAAACAGAGATTGTTTAACTTAGGAATAAAAGTATCTTGATTAAATCTAAAAAGATCTGCGTTATCTGCTCAATCTGCGAGAGCAAAAAAATAGGATTGAAAATATTTCCCACAGATTAAACAGATTTTCACAGATGATGCGGTTGATTTTTTGCCACGAATTTACAAATGCGGACGAATATGAATGTATTTTTACCGCAAAAGATACAAAAGGGATTTTAAAAGCTTTGTGGTGAAGCTGAGTAAAAGATAGCAAAACAGAGATTGTTTAACCTATGAATAAAAGTATCTTGATTAAATCTAAAAAATCTGCGTTATCTGCTCAATCTGCGAGAGCAAAAAAAACTTAAAAATATTTCCCACAGATTAAACAGATTTTTACAGATGATGTCGTTGATTTTATTGCCACGAATTTACAAATGAGGACGAATATGAATGTGTTTTTACCGCAAAAGATACAAAAGGGATTTTAAAAGCTTTGTGATGAAGCTAGACAAAAGATAGCAAAACAGAGATTGATTAATACGGGAACAAAAGCTTCTTGATTAAATCTAAAAAAATCTGTGCTATCTGCTCAATCTGCGAGAGCAAAAAAATAGGATTGAAAATATTTCCCACAGATTAAACAGATTTTCACAGATGATGCGGTTGATTTTTTTGTTACGAATTTACAAATATCAGTCATTAAACTCAATCACCAAATGGGTAAATCCTGAAGTTGACGTTGGGTTTATATCATTCCATTTTCTCTCACCTGATGCTAATAGATGACAGGCTCCTTCAACACCTCCTCCATTATTGGGTTCTCCTGGATTAAACCAATGTTCTGCACTTGCCGGATTTACAGACCAGTTGATAACAAAGTCCTCTCCTGTAATCCATTGAATTACATTAGGATTTCCCGGTATTGCGACTTTATTTAGCCCTATCCATATACTTCCTCCAAGATGATAGCCTGAATTATCACTAACTATTTCTGAATGCACCCAAGTTCTTTCTTCATGGCTCGGCATGGTAACCAGATAGCCTCCCATCGATCTGCTGAATATAAAAGCATTATACCAGTTAATTCCCTGAGAAACTTTGTAAGCACAATATGTATGATTGTTTCCAGACCATTTTTTACATCCGAGCTCTGTAGTAGTTCCTCCACCGGGAGGAGAAATCGGAGGCTGAGGTCTGCTCTCCCAAGGTTGTACTTTATATCCGAGTATTGTTTCGTCTACGGCAGAAGAAGATACCCCGGAAATATCCTTTCTAGAAACCTGTCTTATATTCCCTTCAGCATCGGAAGAAAGTATCTGATCTCCGGATTCCCCTACCGGTAAATTTCGGATTCTGATCTCACCATTAATATCAAATGTTTTGGTGGGTTCGGCGGTATTAATACCGACCTGACATAAAGCAGGTTGGTAGAAAACTACTAAAAATAAAAGTATCTTTTTCATTGAAAAAATAATTTATAGATTAAATTTATGATCTTTTTATATTCAGGATATTGGCGTAACGGCGCCTTAACTCAACAAAAAAAGATTTAAGCAAAAGTTGTTTTTAAATTTTAACCCTAATTTAGGACGATAAAAAAAGGATCAATTTCAAAACTTGGGGATTAGAGAAAGAGTTTAGATCGTTTGAAAATTAGAGAAATGCGGTTGATTTTTATTTCCCACAGATTTTCGCAGATGATGCTGTTGATTTATAGCCACGAATTCACAAATGAGGACGAATAAGTGTAATTTTTACCGCAAAAGACACAAAAGGGATTTTAAAAGAATTGTGGTAAAGCGGGGGCAAAAGATAACAAAACAGAGATTGATTAATCCGGGGATAAAAGCTTCTCGATAAATCTAAAAAAATCTGCGTTATCTGCTCAATCTGCGAGAGCAAAAAAAACTTAAAAATATTTCCCACAGATTTTCATTAATAATGATTTTTTCAGCCACGAATCCACAAATATCAGTCATTAAACTCAATCAACAAATGGGTAAATCCTGAAGTTGTTGTTGGGTTTAAATCATTCCATTTTCTCTCAACGCTACTCATCAAATGGCCTGCCCCCTCGTTTCCTCCAGCATCATTAGGTTCTCCTGTATTAAACCAGTGTTCTGCTCTTGCAGGATTTGTAGACCAGTCAATAACGAACTTTTCCCCTGTAATCCATTGGAATATTAAAGGATTTCCCGGCCTGACAATTTTATGCAGTCCGATCCAGATATTTCCTCCAAGATGATAGCCTGAATTATCACTAACCATTTCTGAATGCACCCAGATTCGCTCGGCATGGCTCGGCATGGTAACAAGATAGCCTCCCATCGATCTGCTAAATATAAAAGCATTATACCAGTTAATTCCCTGAGAAACTGTGTAAGCACAATACGTATGATTGTTTCCTGACCATTTTTTACATCCAAGCTCTGTAGCCGTCCCTCCACTGGGAGGAGAAATCGGAGGCTGAGGTCTGCTCTCCCAAGGCTGTACTTTATATCCGAGTGTTGTTTCGTCTACCGTAGAAGAAGATGCCCCGGAAATATCCTTTCTCGAAACCTTTCTTATATTTCCTTCGGGATCGGAAGAAAGTATCTGATCTCCGGATTCTCCTACCGGTAAATTTCTGATTCTGATCTCACCGTTAACATCAACTGTTTTGGTGGGTTCGGTGGTATTAATACCGACCTGGCATAAGGCAGGTTGGTAGAAAATTACTAAAAATAAAAACATCTTTTTCATAGGAAGATCAATTTGTGTACATTAAATTTAGGATGTTTTCAGCTTAAAAAAAACACTTCAAATACACATTAACCCACCAAACAATGATTTAAATAAAAAGCTGTTTTTAAATTTTTAATCTTAATCTTTCACGACAAAAAAAAATGAATTTCTAATAAATTACAGTATTTTTTCAACTGTTAAATTTATGTTAATTTTTATGTTTTAGTATTTTAAAGACCTTCTGAAGTATGTCAGTAAAAAAAATCCAGGCTGTCATTAACAACAGCCTGGATTTTTTGATATTCTTAAAAGAGTTATTTATAAACTTCGATCTTATCCGTCAAAGTATTAATAAAATTCTGAAGAGGTTTCTCCACCATCATTTTAATAAAAGGATTAAACTTTCCTTCGAATAACATTTGTACCTCGGTTTGATTTTCATTTAAAGGATTCAATGTTGCGGTAAGTGAGAAATCCAAGCTTGAACTTGCAGACTTCAACACAGCTTTCTGATCGTTTACTTCATCTATTTTAAGGGCAATTTCCGGCATTCCCTGTAACCCGAATTTAAATCCATCTTCTCTCGTTTCAAACTTCTGAAGACCATCCGGCATAAATTCTTTGTAATTTTCAGGAGATTTTAATATTTCACTAAGCTCTTTAGATGATTTATTGACAATAATCTTTCGTCCTTCTAAATTCATTTTTTATTTTTGTATTTAAATTCTTAATTCTTACAAATATATGTATAAAGTTTTTGTGAACGAAAAAAAATTGTTATTGTCTAAGCAATCTGAAAACTTAGAAAAAACGCTTAGCTATGAAAGCTTCACAACTTTAGAAATCGCTTTGGATCTTCTGGAGAACACTTCAGTGAGCGGACTCAATGTATATGGTGAAAATATTGATGAGATCTGGGCAGAGTTTCAGAAGCTTTTCAGAATTATTGAAGCAGCAGGCGGTATTGTAAGCAATGCCAACCGCGATATTCTTTTTATTAAAAGGTTAGGAAAATGGGATCTTCCAAAAGGTAAAATGGAAAAAGGAGAATCCAGGGAAGAATCTGCTGTAAGAGAGATCGAAGAAGAAACCGGTTTAAAGGATGTTGAATTGGTAAGCTTTATCAATACCACCTACCATATCTATATAGAAAGAAACGGTGATAAAATCCTGAAATGCACCCATTGGTTTGAGATGAACTATCATGGAGAAGATACGTCAAGACCACAAACAGAAGAAGGCATTACAGAAGTAGCTTGGAAAAACGACACTCAAATTGAGGAAGAAGTCTTTCCAAACACCTTCAAAAATATTAAATTGATCTTAAAAGAATTCTGGAGCAACAGAACTAAATAAAATCGATTGCTTTTTCCAGCGCAATTCCTCTGGAACCTTTTAGCAGCACGTTATCCGACTGAATTTTATGTACTTTTAAATATTCCGTCAGCTCTGCTGTGTTTTCAAAAGAAGTTTCAGATGAATTGATGCTTTTAAAGTGTCTGCCCACGGTAATGATTTCTCCAAAGTGTAAGCTTTTAGCCAGATTCAGGATATTCTGATGTTCTTTTTCACTTTCATCTCCCAACTCAAGCATATCACCGATAATAATGGTTTTAGAACCTTCAAAGGTGATAAAATTCTGCAGAGAGGCCACCATAGAGCTTGGGTTGGCATTATAAGTATCCAATACCAATGTTTTTTCTTCTTTTTTCACCACCTGAGAGCGCATATTGGTGGGCGTATACCCTTCGATGGCTTTTTTAATTTGATCGAAACCGATTCCAAAATGAAGTCCTAAACTTGCTGCTGCACAAAGATTGGTAAAATTATACTCCCCTGTTAATTTGGAAACCGCTTTTTCATTCTGATATATTAAACCTACGAAATGATCTTCTGAAAATGCTTCAAAATTATAATCAGAATTCGGTTTTCCAAAAGTTATGGCAGGAGAATAATCTGCCGTCTTTTCTATTTGTATAGGATCATTTTCATTAATCAAAATAGTCTGATGATGAGATTTCAAATAATCATAGAGTTCAGATTTACCCTTAATTACCCCTTCAAAACCTCCGAATCCTTCAAGGTGCGCTTTCCCAAAATTGGTGATATAGCCATAATTGGGTTTCGCTAAATACGAAAGCAGTTCGATTTCTTTTTTATGATTGGCTCCCATCTCAATAACAGCCATTTCATGCTCATTTTTAACAGAAAGAAGCGTTAAAGGAACTCCGATATGATTGTTCAGATTTCCGTAAGTATACTGTACCTTATATTTTTCGGAAAGAACGGCATGAATCAATTCCTTGGTAGTGGTTTTACCATTACTACCTGTTAAGCCTATTACCGGAATCTGAAGCTGATTTCGGTGATGCACGGCAAGCTTCTGAAGAAATTCTAAAGTAGAGGGAACATAGAAAATATTTCTGGCTTTATTTTCAAAATCTTTCTGCTCTACGATAACAGCCAAAGCGCCTTCATCAATCGCTTTTTCGGCCAGTGTTGCGGCATTGAAATGATCTCCTGAAAAGGCAAAAAAAACATCATTTATTTCTATTTTTCTGCTATCAATGGTTACCCTGTCTGAGGTTAAAAACAAAGCGTAAAACTGTTCTATATTCATCCTTCAAAAATAGAAAAACCTTCCAAAATTTTGGAAGGTTTTTAAAAATATTTTTGATAAATATTATCTTCTAGTTCTCGTCTTGTCGCTGGCTCTTGCGTCCTGAGCTACACGGAATCCAATCCATCCGTAAGCCTTGCCTTCATTTTTATATCTTCTTTGTCCCGGATCCAGCCAATAAGCAGTATCCTGCCAAGAACCACCTTTTACCACTCTAATATCATTAGACATCGCAGAGGTTCTGTCTCTTGTATCTTTCTGCATTTTTACTCTTCCGGTTGCATCTACGATAAATCTCTGTTTTGGAGAATTATACATGTCATAAGCAGCAGAAGAATCGGCAGCTCTGTAATATTCCAGAGAAGACTGTCTGTCTCCGTCTCTATAGTTTCTGTAATCAGCCACTGTTTCTCTTTCGAACTGACCCGGTAAGTTTTTATACACTAATCTTCCGTCCGCCAGAGTATCATATTTAATAGTGGTTTCGTCTACCATTTTGTAAGTTCCGTCACCGTTTCTTACGATAGACTGAGGCATATTTCCTCTGTAATAGTTGAAATCACTGAAATCTTCGTCAATAATAGGTCTGTATACATCGGCAGTCCATTCAGAAACGTTTCCGTACATTCCGTAGATCCCAAGATCATTAGAAGGATATTGTCTAACATCTGAAGTTTGTGCAGAACCGTCATTTTTCCAACCTGCGATACCGGAGTAATCTCCTCTACCCATTTTAAAGTTTTCAAGGAACATTCCCCGATCTCTTCCTTTAGTACCTCTCAATCTTTCGATTTGAGGTTTTTTACCTAAATATTGGTTGTACTCTCTATTTTTAGCCATTCCTAAAGCAGCATATTCCCATTCCACCTCCGTCGGAAGTCTGAATTTCTGAACCATGGCGCCGTTTGGAGCTCTGTTGGCAGCCAGCAATCTTTGGTTTGTAGTTTTCAAACCTGTTTTTTGCTGCATTCTCTGTTCGTTGATATATCCTTGCATTTCCGGATCATTCGCTTTGAATTTATCCATGTTGAATGCAGTTCCTCCCTGGTTATTAGACTCGTTGATATACAAATCTTTGGCAATGATACCCGCTTGCATTAAAGCTTTCTCATTTGCTCTGTCAGACAACCATTCGCAGTATCTGTTGGCTTGAGTCCAAGAAACACCTACTACCGGATAGTAGTCGAATTCAGGAGAACGGAAATAAGTTTCGTTATAATCGTTTCTAGATAATTTGTTATCCCATAATAAGGTATCCGGTAAAGCACCGTTGTAGATTTCCTTAAAACTTGGATCACTTGGAGGGAATACATACTTCAACCATGTAAGGTATTCGCGGTATTCGTAGTTAGTAATTTCTGTTTCTCCGATAAAGAATGAACTTACCTGCATTCTGCGTGGTGAGTTATTCCAATCGTGCATAACATCATCTTTCACTAATCCCATTGTAAAAGTTCCTCCTTCAACATATACCATCCCCGGCCAACCTTTTTGTTTTTGTTGCTTTCCTGCAAAAAACCAACCTTGTTTCTCGTTTGGTTTCCAACCTGTTTTGCTGACAAATTTTTTAGTACCGCCGCCTTTGCTAGTACCAGATCCACCACAACTGGTTAATGCAAGTGTAGAACTTAATGCTATTAATGAAAACAACTTTAGTTTTTTCATAGTCGATATAAATATTTTCAAAGTACAAAGAAAAAATAAATTATTCAATAAATCAAGTAAAGATTGATTTTTTTGAAAAACGATAACAAATTAATTTTATTGTATCGCAATTTAATTATAAAATTTTCATTTATTTTGTAATTCAGAAATTTGAATAGTAAACATGAGAAAGAAAATCACTCTTTTATTTCTATTAGCCTCTACATCAATGTTTTGGGCACAAAAAGTAAACATTGAATGGAATGGTTCAAAAATTCAAGACTTTGGTGAAACAAAAATCAATCTTCCGAATTTCAAAAATGAAGGTTTTTCTTACAGTCAAAATAACGTTTTTATCACGACAAAACAAAAAACGGGAGAAAAGCAGCTGAAAATTTCTAATCTTTCATGGGAACCTGTTTCCAACAACGATTTATTTGAGCTCAACAAACAATTAATTACTGCGCGTGAAGTAAAAGACATTTCCTACTACTATTATGAAGGGGAAAGATATGCCAGTATTGCCCTCTCTCTTTTTAAAAATGATAAAGGAAGAATACTCAGACTTTCTTCTTACGATATTTCAGATGCAGGCTCTGCAATCCTTTCCAATAGCGGAAATGCTAATAAGGTAGGTTCGACAGCGAATCCTTTGGGAAGCGGTGCATTTTATAAAATAAAAGTTGATAAATCCGGTATTTTTAAGATCACCGCTCAGTTTTTAAGAGATAACGGCATTAATCCTAATTCTGTAAACCCTAAAAACTTCAGAATTTACGGAAACGGAGGGATTATGCTTCCCGAACATAATCAGAATACAAGGTACAGTGCTTTGCAGGAAAATGCAATCCAGGTTGTGGGAGAAGATGACGGAGTCTGGAACGATCAGGATTATGCGCTTTTCTATGCGCAGGGTCCTAACGGATACAATCTGTATGACACCAGCAACGGAAACGGGTTCAAAAGAAACGAAACGCGTTCGGACATGAGTAATAATCTGAAAAATATTTATGATGATTACTCGTATTATTATATTAATTTCGATAAAGGAGCAGGTAAGAGAGTGCAGGCAGCAGATATTAATCTTCCTTCCACAGCTCTTATCACCCGATATGACGATTATCAGGTCATCAACAACGACCAGAAAAACCTTTTGAAAGTAGGAAGAATCTGGGTGGAAGACGGACCTTTCACCACAGATAAGACGATTACCCTTACCACAAAATCTCCTATTCAGGGAAATGATGTTATTAAGTACAGAACTCAGATTATAGGATATCATGCCCAACAGAATTCAACAACTTTTGATATCAATAACCAGAATCCGGTTCCTATATCTGTTCCTGCAAACAGCAACAACGTTACTTTTGATTTTTTCCCACTGAATTATAACGGAACCATTTCGAATTTAAGCGGAAATCAGATTACATTTAATTATAAACCGAATATTTCAGTTAATCCAAACGGTAATTTTTACATGGATTATGTAGAGGTACAATACAAAGAAAACCTGAGTTTTAACGGGACACAGATGAATTTCAGGGATTTTTCGCTTGCCAGCGGAACCAATACCCCGTATGGATTCAGTATTTCTAATACTGCGGCTATGGAGCAGGTTTGGGATGTTACCGATATTACCAATGCGACCCGAAGAGTTAATAAGGCCGGAGGCAACACCCAATTCAGCTTTGGATATACAACCTCCGATCCTAATTTTAACAATGAATTTGTAGCTTTCCGAGCCGAAGCAGCCTACGCTCCGCAATTTGTAGAAAGAATTACCAACCAGAATCTTTCTGAAATACAGAATGTAGACTACCTGATCTTAACGACACCACAAATGATGTCTCAAGCTCAGCGAATCGCCAATTTTCATGAGTCGCGAAATAATTTTAATGTTCAGATCATCGACATTAATAAGATCTACAACGAATTTGGCAGCGGAAGCAGAGACCTTACCGCCATCCGCGATTTTATCACCAAACTTAATACCCCGACAGGACGTTTAAAATATGTTTTCATTTTAGGAGACGCTTCTTATGATTATAAAGACCGAATTTCCGGAAATACGAATATTGTCCCGGCTTACGAAAGTGAGCGGTCTGCAGATTTTATCAGCTCTTTTGTGACGGATGATTATATCGTGATGACTCAGCCTCAGACAGCCGATTTTCTCGATAATATTATCCCTGATATTCCGGTGGGAAGAATTCCCGCTTCCAATGTAAGTGAAGCAGCCCAAATGATCGATAAAGTTCTGGCTTACAACAATGCATTTCCAGGACAGTCGAGCCCCTTTGGAGAATGGCGTATGAAACTGGACTTTGTCGTAGACGATGACAATGATGGCGGAACACCTTTTCACACCGTCATGAACAATTCGTTAGTGAATGTTTTTGAGCAGAATAATACCAATCTGAAGGAATATAATGTCCGAAAACTGTATTTAGATGCTTTCCAGCAGCAAAGTTCTGCAGGAGGGCCGAGGTATCCACAGGTTAATCAAGCTATTGCCAATGATGTCGGAAACAGCTTATATCTGTTCTATTTCGGACACGGAGGCATCAACGGATGGGCTCAGGAAAGAGTTCTGTCTTCCGATGAAGTTCAGAATTTCAATAATTTCTCCAATGTCTACAGCAGACTTCCGTTTGTATCTACTATTACCTGTGAATTTACGCTTTGGGACGATCCGGGAACGAATTCTGTAGGAGAACAGTTTATCAAGCTGAAACAGGGAGGAACTTCGGCGATGATTACTTCCAGCCGTGCCGTAGGGGTTGGATATGGTATCGACTTTACCAATATTCTTACCCAGAATATTTTCAAGCTTGAAAATGATGACTTTGCCACATTAGGAATGGCTCATTTAAATGCGAAAAAACAAAAAGGAGCCAATTCTGATCACCTGAAAGTAAATTTCCTGGGTGATCCTGCCACTAAATTGAGCAGACCGAAAAGACTTTTAACTATTGATAATATCGAAACTCCTGTGCCGGGACTGATCAGGGGACTGGATTTCGTAAAAATAACCGGACGTGTAACCAACCAGAACGGATCTACGAATACCACTTTCAACGGAAGAGTGGTGATTAATATTTTCGATAAGAGATTAAATAAATCAACTTTAAATAATGACGGAGGCCTCACCCCTATTCTGCAGTATACAGAAGAAGGGAGTGCGATCGTAAAAGCTTCGGGAACTGCCGTAAACGGAGTTTTCACAGTAGAATTTTATGTTCCGAAAGATATTAATTATGCTGTAGGTACCGGAAGAATTCTTGGATATGCCGATAATAAAGCCACCGATGTTTTCAATAACCAGGCCGTTCAGGTAGGGGATTTAAATCCCAACGGTATTAATGATAACGAACCGCCAAAGGTGAAACTTTATATGAATAACACCAACTTTGCAGACGGAGGCATCACAGATCAAAACCCAATGTTGCTGGCCTGTGTTACGGATGATACGGGTATTAACTCTACCGGTTCAGGTGTCGGTCATGATATTACGGTGTATCTGGACGGCCAGATTATCAACACCGTTGTTTTAAATGATTTTTATGCTTCCGGTGAAGGAAATGGCTGTGTAAATCCCGGTTTGGCAGACTATCAGAAAGGAAATGTAACCTACCCTTTCCGGAATTTAGCCATGGGACAACATCAATTAACTTTTAAAGTTTGGGATATCAACAATAATTCTACAACTTCTACGTTGAATTTTGAAGTTAAGGATGAAGCAGATCAACATTTAATCATTAACAGACCTTTGAACTGGCCGAATCCGTTTACCAATAAAACCTATGTTCAGTTTGAGCATAATTGTGATGATATTTTGGATGTAAATGTTCAAATCTACACGATTACCGGAAAATTAGTGAAAACAATTTCACAAACGGTAATGGCAGAACCTTTCCTGCAGGGCTTTAGAACGCCTCGCCAGGCCATTGAATGGGACGGAAGAGACGATTTTGGGGCAACCGTAGCAAAAGGTACGTATATTTTTAAGATATTTGCAAAAAGTCAAAATCAAGAAAAATGCAAAGGAAGTGCTACAGCTGTAGAAAAAATGGTACTTTTAAAATAATTTTAAAATAATAATTGCAACAATATTTATAAAAGACTGATAATATATAAAAGACAAAATATGAATTTAACGACTAAGCTGTTTTTGGGGATTGGTTTAAGCGCTGGCTTTTTAGGATACTCGCAGGATCTAAGCAAAATTAACCCAGTGTTAACCGGAGCGCCATTTCTAAGAATTGCGCCGGATGCCAGAGCCGGAGGTATGGGAGATCAAGGGGTGGTAACCTCTCCCGATGCATTCTCTCAATTCTGGAATGCAGCAAAATATCCTTTTAGCACGACGAGTTCTTCTGTCGGAGTGAGCTATACTCCGTATATGGGGAAACTTACCAATGACGTATTCTTATTATATGGTGCGTTTCATAAATTCTTAGATCAGGAAGAAAGATCTACGATCTCCGCGAGTATTTACTACTTCAATATGGGAGAAGTAGACTTAACTCAGCTAGTAGGAAATGATGTAACTTCAATGGGTACCTCCAAGCCAAATGAATTTTCTATCGACGTGGCTTATGGTCTGAAACTATCAGATTCTTACTCCATGGCCGTTACCGGTAGATTCATTCGTTCAGATTTAGCCGGAGGATTCAACACAGATACCACTTTAAAAGCTGCCAATTCTTTTGCTGTAGACGTTTCAGGATACTATACCTCTCCAAGATTCTCAAGTTTCGGAGGATACGACGGTAAACTGAACGCAGGTTTTGCTGTTCAGAACCTGGGTCCGAAACTGGATTATACAGGAAATGAGGAATCAAGATCATATTTGCCGACCATGGCAAGATTAGGGGTTGGTTATGACATGTACCTTGATGATGTCAACAGAGTAGGATTAAGCGTTGAAGGTTCTAAGATATTGGTTCCCGGTTCAGAATATGCAGGAATAGATCCTAATACGAGAAGACCTATCTATGCAGTACCAAACGTTGGTGTGATGGAAGGTATCGGAAAATCTTTTAAAAATGCCAATTCTATTATGTATAGTGCCGGTCTTGAGTATTCTTATGACAATGCATTTGCAGTAAGAGGCGGATATTTCCACGAAAGTGAAGAGCAGGGAGCAAGACAGTTCGCAACTGCGGGTATCGGATTAAAATACCGTTCTTTCGGACTTGATATTTCTTATCTTATTAATATGTCTAAAATTAATACAGCTTTGGATAACACGCTTCGTTTCGGGTTAACCTGGAACATTGGTGATGAAACATCGAATGTAGGCTATTAAGAAAACATATTATATCGCATATAAAGCTCCATTTTATGGAGCTTTTTTAGTTTAAAAAATTCTTATCATTTTGTTTCAGGTTAATCTCAAACCTTTGAGGAATTTCAATTATTTTCATAAAAAAACAGATGACAAAATAAGTTTAAGTACAAAATTCGGAACTCAGCAAAGTTCATTATCGTTTTTATCATCTTACCTCCCTCCAGCTTCCATCCACTGACTTCCATGTCATACCTCCCCAGTACCTCATCGAAAAATAGCACTTGTATCTTTGTCATTTAAAACTAAAAAAAATACATAAACATTACTGGAAATAGTATCCATAAAATGAAAGTTATGATGAGTTATCAGATTTTCACACAATAATAAGGCTGACACACAAAAAAATAACTCCATAACCAGATCCGCACAGAAAGGCACCAAGTCCTCACACTATACTTCGCACAAAGACATAAACCACTAATTATCTGATCGTTAAATATAGTAGTACAAATGTAGTAGTCCTTTTTTTTGAGTTAGATAATAAATTTGCAGAAAAATTCACAAAAAAAAGGATTGCGAACCATACTCTTTTTTCTGGAATTTTTAAAAAATCAAACCCTAGGTTTAAACTCCATGAAAAAAAAAGAATGTACTATTGTTCCTGATGATCATTTCTTCTGCAAGCTATGCTCAGATAGGACTAAAACAATATAAATCTAAAGTTAATTTTTGATATTGCTTCAATACAAAAGGTGCGATCAATTATAATACCTCCGCTTTATCCACGGCAGACAAGAATATCGCTGGAATGAATACAACAATGTAATGGGTTAAAAAAGCAATATCAAATTAGCATTAATAATACTCAATACCAATTAAAAATACAATACAGAATATAGTCCTTGTGTGCAAAAATTAAAAGTAAACCGATAACCCTAAAGGCAATAGGGTGTAATTGTATTACAGAATGCTTTTCAAATAAAAAGCGAAAACGATAGCCATCTACTCATCAGGATTAAAATTATCGTTAACAAATGCCTTAAACATTAATAAATATTACATACAATGATAAAAAAGTGGCTTTGCTATGGTATCTTATTTCTATTTGCCTGTAGTCGGTTTTATTCCCAGACTTACCAGCTGATAGGCAACCCGGTCAACACAACAGGATGGTCTTTAATACCTTCTGCTGTAGTAAGTGGAGACTTTATCCGGCTTACTTCAGATCAGATGACCCAAGTAGGTGGGATTAAGCTGAATGCTCCCATAAATCTCAAATACTGTAAAAAATGGACGGTAGAGTTCGACTTTAGAATAGACGGAAGTAGCACTGCTGATGGACTTGCCTTTTGGTATCTTGCCAACCCGCCCACCTCCTATAGCAATGGTTCCGGTCTGGGAATCCCTTCTAATGCAACCGGTCTTATGGTAGGATTTGATATTTTTGACAATAATGATGGCTCTGCAATGAGTAAAGTTCATCTATTATATGGTACCAACAATGGATATCAGTCTAATATTGAGTTTAATAACACTCCCGGGAGCAGCTTTCATTCTCTCAATCTTAACCCAATTGTTAGTTTTACAGGACCTTTATACAAACACGTGGAAGTAGTCGGAACAGAAGATCCAAGCAATCCTTCCAGATGGATTATTAATATAAAAATTAATGGGTTTACCATTACCAATCAGTCATTTGGACCTTCGGGAGCAGCTGTGGGAATGACTAACGGTTATTTTGGGTTTTCCGCATCTACAGGTGCCTATAATGCCAGACATTCTATTAAAAATGTAAAAATCTATACTGACAAAGTTCCGATCCTGAAAGATACCGTCACCAAGACTTTTTGTGCAGGAAACGAAACAATTGATTTAACCTCTTTCAATTCTGAATTTACTTCAAATCCTAATAATTATACTTTTACCTATTTTCTTCAGGGGAGCTCTATACCGATAACCAACCCTTCTCAATTTCAGTTTAATACCAATACTACCGTTACCCTTTTAATCAAAGATAAATCCGGAATTTTGTGTGATAATAATGAGGCAAAAATACTTCTTACCTTCAAAAATAAGATTCCGCTTTTAAAAGATACTTTTTCAAAAATTTTCTGTAACGGAAACGCAACTTCAGATCTCACCTCTATGAATTCTGAATTTGTTGCAAATCCTAATAATTACACGTTCACCTACTTTATTCAGGGAAGCTCGGTACCAATTACCAACCCATCTAACTTTCAGTTTAATGCCAATACGACCGTTACTCTTTTAATCAAAGATAAATCGGGTGCTTTGTGTGATAACGATGAAGCTAAAATACTCCTCACTTTAAAAAACTGCCTCGACAGTGATAACGACGGACTTATGGACACGGTGGATCTTGATGATGATAATGACGGAATCCCTGATATTATTGAGTGTCCGGGAAATGATATCGTGAACAACGGCTCTTTTACCGGCAACACCAATGGTTGGACTTTACAACCGGGAGTATGGCTTTACTCTGGTAATTCGGTATACCTTACAGCCAACAATATCAACAATGCAGACATTTCACAGACGCTTAACCACCTGCAAAACACCAATAATTTCATTCCCTTAACCCTTACCTTAGGCGCTCAGGATGGCAGCCAGGCTGGTGGCTCTACAGCAAAGCTGGAAATATTTCTTAACAACACACTCTATGCTACGATAGACAACGGTACGGTAAGAAATCCCAGTGTGAATAATATTACCATGACCCTTAGCAATGGGGCAACCTCTAACTTTGTTCCATTCTCAACAGCAAATATTAACGGTTTTACAAACCATACTTTTACCCTGAATATTCCAAATAATTCTATTCCTGATACGGCTACGCTTATTTTCAGAGCAAGTACCGCAATTGATGACTGGAGGCTCACAGATATTTCTGTAAAAGCATTTACCTGCGATACAGATGGGGACGGAATTTTTAATCATCTGGATCTAGATTCTGATAACGACGGATGTTTTGATGCTTTAGAAGGTGATGAAAAAGTACTGACCTCACAAATTAACACGAATGGATCTATATCGGGACCCGTAGATGCTCAGGGTGTCCCTCAATTGGTAAATGCAGGCGGAGCCGCAGATATTGGGGGAGATCAGGGACAGGGAGTAGGCTTTTCCCAAACCGCTATGATCAATACCTGCAACGACATAGATAATGACGGCATACCTGATTACCTTGATTTGGATAATGATAACGACGGAATTCTTGATGAAATTGAATGTCCCAGCCAGTTTTCCTGGACAGGACCTATAAGTTTTTCAGCAAATAATACCGTGGCTCAGGGAACAATAAGTGGTATACCATATACCCTAACATCAAGCCAGCCAATGATACCGATGCCTGGTATATATAATCATTCTCTATTCCCTGCTTCATACGGGATCCCTAATAATAATCCCAGCATAGCTAATTCGAAAGTTTCTTCCAATACTTTAACATTCGCGCAACCTATGATTGATCCTGTATTGGTATTTGCATCTGTAGGACAACAAGGCTTATATGTCCCTATTAAATTTAATATTCCCGTTCAGGTATTATGGTCAAAAAACACTACCATTGATTCGTCGACTCAGCTCACCGGAAATGAAGGATTTATAATAGTTAAAATTCCCGGAGTACATTCTTCCATTACCTTTGATTACACGGTTGCAGAATATTATGCTAACTTCACTTTTGGCGCTGCTACCAAAAACTGTGATACCGATGGAGATGGTATTCCTGATTATTTGGACCTGGATTCTGATAACGACGGATGCTTTGATTCTTTAGAAGGTGGTGAAAATGTACTGACTTCACAACTTAATGCAGATGGATCTATATCCGGACCGGTAGATGCTCAGGGAGTTCCGCAATTGGTTAACCCGGGAGGTGCTGCAGATACCGGCTCTGATCAGGGACAGGGTATGGGTTCTTCCAAGGATGATACCATCAACCCATGCCAATGTACAGATCCTACAATCACGGTCTCTTCTTCTACCCTCTGTTTTGGAGGAAGTGTCACGCTGACCTCAAGTGAAGCAACAGGAAATTTATGGTCTACCGGGGAGACCACACAAAGTATCACGGTAACCACTGCGGGTACCTATACCCTAACCTATTCCAACGGAATCTGTACACCTCCGGTCGCTTCTGTTACCATCACTGCGGAAGCAGATCCTGACCTTCAGATTACAGGAAATCTTATTCTTTGTGAAACTGCTAACCAGCTTACCGCTCATGCCAACGGAAGCGGAAATACCTATACTTGGTCAGACGGAACAATAGGAAATGTCATTTCCGTATCGACACCCGGAATATATACCGTAACGGTAACCACCCCTGCAGGATGTCAGTATCAAAAATCGGCAGAAGTTGTTCAGGGGGTTGTTCCTGAAGTAAACAATGCCGCTTTAGAGCTATGTTCAGACTCCGCAACGGCTGTTTTTGATCTTACTTCTGCTCAGAATTCCATTAGTACAACAACGGGAGTAACATTTTCGTTTTATCAGAATCAGGCAGATGCTTTGGCAGGAAATACCAATACAATTGCAAACCCGACAGCGTACAGTTCAGGAAATGCAGTGGTCTATGTGAGGATCATTTCTCCGGATGCCTGCGCCAAAATTGCAGAACTGCAGCTTACCGTAAATACCACAATTGCTCCTGTCATTACAGCCTCTTCCACGACCATCTGTTTTGGAGGTAATGTAACGCTGACCTCAAGTCAGGCTACAGGAAATCTATGGTCTACCGGGGAAACTACTCAAAGTATCACGGTAACCACTGCAGGTACCTATACCCTAACCTATTCCAACGGAGCCTGTACCGCACCGGTAGCTTCCGTTACCATTACTGCGGAAGCAGATCCTGACCTTCAGATTACAGGAAATCTTATTCTTTGTGAAACTGCTAACCAGCTTACCGCTCATGCCAACGGAAGCGGAAATACCTATACTTGGTCAGACGGAACAACAGGAAATATTATTTCCGTATCAACACCCGGAATATATACGGTAACGGTAACTACTCCTGCAGGATGCCAGTATCAAGCATCAGCAGAAGTTGTTCAGGGAATTGTTCCTGAAGTAAACAATGCAGCTTTAGAGCTATGTTCAGACTCCGCAACGGCTGTTTTTGATCTTACTTCTGCTCAGAATGCTATCAGCACAACAACGGGCGTAACATTTTCGTTTTATCAGAATCAGGCCGATGCTTTGGCAGGAAATACCAATACAATTGCAAACCCGGCAGCGTACAGTTCAGGAAATGCAGTGATCTACGTGAGGGTAATTTCTCCGGACGCCTGCGCTAAAATTGCAGAACTACAACTTACCGTAAATGTTAAACCGGTTCCGATAATTACAGCTTCCTCTACTGTAATATGTAATAATACCCCGATAACATTAACTTCTAATTTTGCGACCGGAAATCTTTGGTCTACAGGAGAAACAACCCAGACCATTACTGTTTCTGCGGGCGGAATATATACTTTGATAAACAATAACGGGATCTGTACCAGTGAGCCCGTTTCAATTACTATTTTACAGGACACCGATCCCAATGTACAGATCACTGGAAATCTAATGTTTTGTGAGGGAGATTCTACGGTATTAACAGCAACAGCCAATGGAAGCGGAATCACATTCAGCTGGTCAAACGCAGTAACAGGTCCGGTAAATACGGTGACGGCTCCCGGTTTATACACCGTAACGGCTACTACCGCATTGGGCTGCCAGTATCAGCAGTCGGTTCAGGTAAACATGGATCCTTTAATTATCGTTACAATCAATCCTCCTCAGGATGTAATCACCTGTCTGGTGCCGGAGATCACTCTGGATGCTACAGCTTCTGTTTATGAGCCCGGAGCTACATTTTTGTGGACTGCCACCGGAGGGGGGAATATTATTTCAGGTGCCGATACGCTGACTCCCGTTGTAGACAAAGGAGGAGTCTATACGCTTACCATTATAAGCGCCACCCCTTTAGGATGTACAAAACAGAGCTCGGTAACAGTGTTTGAGAATACCACTCCGCCACCGCTTACCCTTAACGCATCAGCCTACACGATCTGTAAAGGAGAATCTGTTACGATTACAGCATCAGGTGCTCAAACTTATGCATGGGCCGGATTGCCGGGTACTTCGAATATCCAGACCTTTACTCCGGACGCCACAACAACCTATACGGTAACAGGAACAGGCGCCAACGGCTGTACGACAGAAAAGTCAATTACAGTAATCGTTGTACCTGCCATCGTTTCCTCATTATCAAATATTGAAATCTGTGAAGGATTCAAGGGAGTGCTGGATGCAGGGGCAGGTCCCAACTACACCTATAGCTGGAGTACGGGCGAAACATCGCAGATAATCTATCCAACCTTAGAGGGAGTTTATACTGTCACCATTTCAAACGGAGTCTGTTCAAAGGTGTTTTCTGCTACAGTGGGATACCACACAGTGCCGGAAATTATAGAAATCAATTATAAAAATGATAATTTAACGATTATTGCCAAAAACAACGAAAATACACCGTTAGAGTATTCTATAGATAATGGATTTACATGGCAAAGCTCCAATATTTTTTATAATGTTTTTAAAAATACAGAATATATGGTGAGGGTAAGGAATACAAGAATATCCTGTGATGCATTAGCTTCGTATTACACCTTCTTTATGCCCAATGCCATTACTCCAAATGGAGACGGACATAATGATGTGATTGATTTTTCGGGAATAACTAAATTTAAAAACTTTTCGGGAAAAATATTCGATCGTTATGGTGTTGAAATCTTCATTGTAACCAAGGAAAAACCGATATGGGATGGCAAGTTTCTGGCCCGTGTGATCCCAACAGCAACCTACTGGTATATCGTCTCATGGGAAGATAGCATCAGCGGAAAACCGATAAAAATGTCGGGCTGGATTCTTCTTAAAAACAGGAATTAAAAAAAGTAGATAATATTAGTTCAGAAAAGTCTCATTTTTATGAGGCTTTTCTGTTTTGTATAATTATTTTTGTAAGATGAACTATTCTGCGGAACTAAAAAAATTTGTGACCAGCCAATATGTATATTCTGCCATCAGAATTACACTGGCCACCGTTCTGCCGTGTCTGGTTCTTGCCCACTTCGGAATTCTGAAAGAATATTTTCTCTTTCCGCTGGGAACCAGCTTTGTTGCTTTAACAGACCAACCCGGCCCCTTCATCCGAAGAAGAAACTCATTAACATTTGCAATTTTCTGCTTTGTTTTGGTGGCACTCGTTGCCAGCTTGGTCATGAATATTAAAATTCTGGTCTTTTCAGAAATTGTGGTATTCGGGCTTTTTTTCTCTTTAATCGGAGTTTACGGACAAAGACTTGCTGCTGTAGGATCCTTATCTCTGGTGGTACTTGCTATTTTTATCGATGGACATCTTACGGGTGAAAACATCCTCAAAAGTTTACTTATTTTTGCCTCGGGATGTTTCTGGTTTTTATTGATTTTCTTAATTGTATCAACCATTCAACCATACAAACTGGCAAGCCAGATGATAGGAGAAAATTATCTTCAGCTGGCTGAGTTTTTAAAAATAAAAGCCAATTATTATCAGAAAAATCCGGATTTCAGTAAACTTACCACTCAGGTAATCACTAAGCAGATTGAAATTAAAAACCTTCAGGAGGAAACCAGAGAAACGGTTTTTAAAACAAGGGTTATCGTTAACGAATCCACAACAACCAGCCGTTTATTAATGCTGATGTTACTGAATTCTATGGATCTTCACGAAAAACTGATGACCTCCGAAAGCGATTACGAAAAGCTTCAGAAAAGCTTTGAAGACAGTATGATCCTGGTGAATATCCATGATTACCTCAATCTTCTGGCTGATGAGATTACCAATGTCGGAATTTCCTTACAAATCGGAACCCGGGCAAAGCCCCTTTTCAATCTCGACACCGAATTAAAAAGTTTAAACCATCTCTATTTTGAATTAAGAAACGAGCAGATCTCTCCCGATAATTTTGAACACTTCATGGTGCTGCGCCAGATTCTGGTTCGCATTAATGAAATTACAAAAGAGATCAACGAAATCTATAAAGTATTTTCTCAAAATGTAAAACTGGCTAAAAGTCTCTCTACAGGATTAGATTTGAGGAAATTTATGCCCAGTGAACAAAAGATCAACGCAAAAGTCTTAAAAGACAATATTTCACTTTCTTCATCTCATTTTCGGCATGCTTTAAGGATCACAATTGCGTTGTTGATCGGGTACTCCTTTTCTATGTTTGATTTTTTAGGAATCGGGCATACCTACTGGATCCTGATTACCGTTGTGGCCATTTTAAAACCCGCCTACTCCATCACCAAAAAAAGAAACCTTCTCCGTTTATACGGAACGATTGCCGGAGCCTCTATCGCGTATGGAATTTTGCATTTCATCCACATCAATCATATTTTATTTACCATTTTGCTGCTGAGCATGATTATGTGTTTCAGCTTTTTAAAAGGCAGGTATTTTTGGGCCGTTCTATTTATGACGATCTATGTTTTTCTGAGTTTTAATTTTTTAAGTCCGGGCAATGTAGATATTATTTTCCGGGACAGAATTGTAGATACCATTATTGCCGGGCTTATTGCTTCCCTGGTTTCGTATGTGGTTTTACCGGTTTGGGAACATACCCAGAATTTAGATTTAATGAAAAAATCTGCGGAATGTAATTTAATCTATTTTCAATGTGTCATTTCTAAATTTCTGGATGAAAGCTTTGATATTGAAGATTATAAAGTCAAACGTAAAAATGCAATTATTGCTTTGGCCAACCTTTCCGATAATTTCCAGCGAATGATCTCGGAGCCAAAAAATCAGCAGAAAAAGCTGGAAGTGGTGCATCAATTCGTGGCGACCTCTCATTTGATAACCGCGTATACCGCCTCCCTGTCGCAATATGTAAAAGATGATGAAAAATATGCGGAAATAGATGCAGAAGGCTGGAGCAAGAAAATAGAAGCTGAAATGCTGCAAATTTCTTATTTATTAAATGGAACCCAGATCAGCGAATCGCTAAAAATGGAAAGCCGGATTGAACCTGAAGATTCCTCTTTTGATGATTTAATATTAAAAAGAAAAAGTGAACTTGCCGACCATGAATCCAGAAATCTGCGGGATCCCAATAAAATATCACGCTTAACGGAGCTTAAAAATATCCATGACGTATTAGAACTGATTTTTGACGTAGCCAAAGAACAGCGAAAAGTTATCGAGAAATACAGAAATGAATCTCATGAAAAGTCTGAAACAGCAGAACCTATTGCTCCACAATCGTAAAACAGTAATCGTCGAAAAATTCTACCCTGGCTTTTAATTCATCAGAAATCTGTTCATCATATACTCTGCATTTGATATGGTGGAGATATTTGAGCTCAAAAGGCTGAACATCATAATGCTTTTTAAGCGACCAGTGCTTGGAGTGATGAATTTTATACATACTTTCCTTTACGCTCCAGATAATGGTGTAAAAGGTTACTTCGTTATCAAAAGGTATAAATCCGCGTTCATTTTCGTAGGTAAATTTATCTATTACCCTTAGAATTTTAGGATTAAATTTTTCAATATCAATTCCTATCTTATTTTTAGAAATTGCAATTGCTGCAAAAGGAAAAGAATGGGTAATTGATATTTCGGCGTCTTTTGGGGACAAATAAGGCTCTCTTTCTTTATAAAGTATTTTAGAATTAGGTTTAAGCCCTTTCAGCAGCTTACGAACCATCAACACTTCCAATAGTTTTTTGGGATGATAATCTTTTACTTTTTCAGCATTTTCGGGCTCTAAAAGCTCATCAATATTCAATTCTTCGGTTTCATCGTATTTCCAGACCAGAATTGTGGCGTTATTATCAGAAAAATCGCGGTAAAGAGGCATGCATTTGTTTATGGTGTAAAATTAGTGTTTTTTTTGGTTGGATGAGGGAAGTTTTACTGCTAACCGTTAAACATGTGTTTTGTATGTAAAAATGTAGATTATAATTAAAATTTAAGTCAAAAAAAATTCACTTCAATCCGAAGATTGAAGTGATTTCAATATTATTTAAAAAAGCTAATGCAGTTAGTAGTAAACTTCTCGCACCCAGCTTCCCATTTCCTACTTTTGCTGGTGATTCTGGTCATTTCTGTGCTCCATAATTTCAAGATTCTGATCTACGAAATAAGCACTTCCGAAACCGTTCACATACGAACCTTTTGTCGGGTGAAGACCGATTAAGATAAAATCTTTCATTTCAGCAATCACATCTACAACTTTTCCATGTGTTTCTTTCAACTGAGTTACAACGGTGTTCCATATTTCAGAATCTCTTTCTACCTGAGAAGTAGAAGCTTCAATTGTTAATCTCTCACGAGCGTAAATTTGTTTGGTAGCAGATTCGTCTTCGATAAACATGACAGACGTTTTTCTTCCATCGGCAAGATTCTTAGTATGCTTGGCCATGAAAGACACTAAAATATAGAATGTATTGTCTACCTGAACAAACGGTGCATAGCTGGAATTAGGAATTCCTTCTGCATCTACGGTTGCCAAGATCACACTTTTAGTTCTTTCGATTAACTCTTTTACTTTCGGAGTTAGGGGCTTTGCCTGTCTCTGAGCATCTTCCTGTGTATGGGTATGATTCATAATATATATTTGTTCTGCAAAAATAACTATTTATAATTAGAATAAATAATTTTAACACCTATAAAATCTCATAAATTGAAGGAAAATGGCCGTAAAATAAAAGAAGATGGTTTTAAAATATTATTTCTTGGATAATTTATATCCATAAAGAGCTAAAAAAGGGAATTCAGAAATTTAATGACTCCTATTTTACCTTCTTCAATATGCAAAACTCTTTACTTTATTTTGATTAAAGAATAAGAGCCTTAAAATTATAATTAAAAAATGTCTTAGCTTATAACCTATTACATTGTAAAAATTAAATGTTTTTTTGACGCAAAGATTTTCTTTATTTTCCACCTATTTTTAAAAGGCAAAAGCAAATGATTGCTTCTCGTAGCTTGAAGATACGCTTTATCAACTCAATGGGTTGATTCTTCTTTGCTCACTTGAATATTTTTTGCATTTAAATAAAACTTTGCGTTAAAAAAATACATTAAAATATAAACAGGCTTTAAGTTCTCATTTTTATATTTTAATTATTAGTTGTAATTTTGTATCTTGATCATTAATTGAATTTTAAACTTATTCATTATACATATGAGTACAACAACACAATACGTTCCTTACAAAGTGAAGGACATTTCCCTGGCAGAATGGGGAAGAAAAGAAATTACTTTGGCGGAAGCCGAAATGCCTGGTTTGATGTCTATTCGTGAAGAATACGGGCCATCTCAACCATTAAAAGGTGCCAGAATTGCAGGATGCCTTCACATGACGATCCAGACAGCGGTGCTTATTGAGACTTTGGTCGCTTTAGGTGCAGAAGTTACCTGGTCTTCTTGTAATATTTTCTCTACACAGGATCACGCAGCGGCTGCCATTGCGGCTGCAGGAATTCCCGTTTACGCTTGGAAAGGCTTAAATGAGGAGGATTTCGACTGGTGTATTGAGCAGACTTTATTCTTCGGGGAAGACAGAAAACCATTAAACATGATCTTGGATGATGGTGGAGATTTAACAAATATGGTTTTTGATAAATACCCTGAATTCACAAAAGATATTAAAGGTCTTTCTGAAGAAACAACAACCGGAGTTCACAGACTGTACGAAAGAATGAAGAACGGAACTTTGGTAATGCCGGCTATCAACGTAAACGATTCGGTAACTAAATCTAAATTCGATAACAAATACGGATGTAAAGAATCTGCAGTAGATGCTGTAAGAAGAGCTACAGACGTAATGTTGGCCGGAAAAAGAGTGGTTGTTTGCGGATACGGAGATGTAGGTAAAGGTACTGCTGCTTCTTTCAGAGGTGCGGGATCTATCGTTACAGTAACCGAAATCGATCCAATTTGTGCTTTACAAGCTGCAATGGACGGATATGAAGTGAAGAGATTGGATACTGTAGTGGATAACGCAGATATCGTTATCACCACTACAGGTAACTTCAACATTGTAAGAGGAGAGCATTTCCTTAAAATGAAAGATAAAGCGATTGTTTGTAACATCGGACACTTCGATAACGAAATCGATATGGCTTGGCTGAACTCAAACTATGGTGCTACAAAATCTGAAGTGAAGCCTCAGGTTGACATCTACACTATCGAAGGTAAAGAAGTAATCATTCTTGCGGAAGGAAGATTGGTAAACCTTGGCTGTGCTACAGGTCACCCTTCTTTTGTAATGTCGAACTCTTTCTCTAACCAGACTTTGGCACAGATTGAACTTTGGAATAATTCTGAAGCTTATGGAAACGAAGTGTATATGTTGCCTAAACATTTAGATGAAAAAGTAGCGGCTCTTCACCTTAAAAAATTAAGCGTAGAACTGGAAACTCTTTCTACTGAACAAGCTGAATACATTGGTGTTGACGTGAAAGGTCCTTTCAAACCTGAATACTACAGATACTAAAATACTAAAATTGTCGTCCCGAGCTTGTCGAAGGATCTCAGCATATAGAAACTCTCCAATTTTGGGGAGTTTTTTATTTTACTATTTCAATAAGAGCTTATTTAAATTTTATCGAACTATTTATTCTGAGCTTTCATTTTATCTCTGATTTCCATTTAAGCTCTTTAAATCTATTTTTCATTTCCTTGCTGTAATGGTTACAAAATCTTCAAATACGAAGTAATATTCTTTATGAGCCACGTAATTTTGTTTTCCGCGTAGCGTTATATCAAAAAAATCTATATATTTGAAACCTTAACTAAAAAAACATTAAACATGAAAAAACAAAATGTATCAAACGCATTTATTGCAGCATCATGGGTTGCGTTGGGAGCAGGGATGATCGGTTTTATCGTTGGGCTGGCGAGAGCCGAAATGGAGCTTAATGAAAAAGGATATTATTTCACGATTTTATTATACGGATTATTTGCGGTCGTTTCTCTTCAGAAAGCAGTTCGTGACCGATTAGAAAATATCAAAGTGACTGATATTTATTACGGGATATGCTGGTTTGCCACACTTTCTTCCATCGTTTTACTGGCCATCGGATTATGGAATGCCACTATCCTCCCCAGTGAAAAAGGATTTTACGGATTTGCATTTTTACTCGCCCTTTTCGGAGCCATTGCCGTTCAGAAAAATACCCGAGACAATATGCTTGAACAATAAAAATCAAACTCTTCAGAAAATGAAGAGTTTTTTTTATCTCAAATTTAAAATATACCATTCATGTGGCTATCCAACCTGCAGTATCGGATTATTTTAGCTCTTATGAAAACGTCATCAGAACCATGAAATGGTTCAACAACAGTAGCCGTGGGTGAAAATCCATGGGAAATGGGTCACAATAATAGCAACGGATAAAAACCCCTTCAAAATGGTCAAAACAAAAATCATCAAAACCATGAAATGGTTCAAAAAAAATCATCAGAACCATGAAATGGTTCAACAACAGTAGCCGTGGGTGAAACCCATGGGAAATGGGTCACAACAATAGCCGTGCGTGAAAACCCATGGCAATGGGTGATAACGATAACCACCGATAAAAAACCATCAAAACGTTCAAAACAAAAATCATCAGAACCATGAAATGGTTCAACAAAAATAGCCGTGGGTGAAACCCATGGAAAATGGGTGACAACAATAGCCGTGGGTGTAAACCCATGGAAAACGGGTGACAACAATATCCACGGATAAAAAAATCAAATGATAATATTCCGATGAATTATGAAACGGCGATAGCTGCTTTTTTTATTTTAGTTTCTTTAAGAATCAGACAGATCAAAATTCCAAGAGCCGTCACAGAATACCCCATCAGGATTTCTAAGCTCAGACTTCCTACGGCGAATTCTGATGGAAAAACCTGGCTCATTAACGTCATAAAAGACAATCCTATCCCCGCTCCCAAAAAGTAGCTTGTGGTACTCAGACTGGAGGCTACTCCATAATGTGCCGGCTGAATATCCTGAATTCCCAGAATGGATAATCCTGTAAAACAAAACGTCATTCCGACTCCGGAAATACAGGCAGCCCCCAATAAAACTACCGCTAAAGGATGTCCGGTAAATACAGAAATAAATAATGAAACAGACCCCAAAAGCATGAATGACCAGCCTAAAACACCCAATTTTGTAGGATTCAGCCTTTTGGAAACATGCGGCAATACAAACTTGGAGACTAACGCCGATAAAATACTAAACGGAACTAGCAGTAAGCCCGCTGACGCTGAGCTGTGATGCATATCTTTCTGTAACATCAGGGAAATAAGGAATAAAAATCCGATAAAAAATGCGCCCAATGTAAAAAAGACCATATTGGCAACCCTTAATGACCTTTGTTTAACCAACTGAAGATCGATTAATGGTTGCGAAATTGTTTTTAAACGATAGAAAACCAATCCCAGCAATAGTACAGATAAAGCCAGAGATCCTATAATGAAGAACGGATGTTCTTTGATCTGAATTAATTCGTGTGTGCCGTAGGTTAAGCTCAACAGTCCGAGTACCAGTAATATCCCTGAAACAAAATCGGTTTTCTGGGGTTTTTCATTTCTTTCGTCTTTTGGTAAAAACTGATAAGATAAAATCAGGGTAAAGAAAAGAATCGGAACATTAATGAGGAATACCCAATGCCAGCTTAAATAAGTTGTGATAATTCCGCCAATGGACAGTCCGCTTCCTGAACCGATGGCCGCAAAAGAACTGAAAATTCCAATCGCTTTATTCCTCTCCTGTTCCTCTCTGAAGGTGTTGGTAACAATAGACATCGCAGAAGGCATAATGAAAGCTGCGCCTAACCCCTGTAATGCTCTGAAAATTGCTAAAGTCTCAAAACTTGAAGACAATCCCGCTCCCAGCGAAGTTAGCATAAATATGAGTCCGCCAATCAGAAAGATTTTTTTTCGCCCGATCTGATCAGACAGTTTCCCGCCAATAATTAAAAAACCTCCGAAGAACAGAACATAGAGCGTCTGCAGCCATTGTACCGTAGAAGCGTTGATACTGAACTGTTCCTGAATAGAAGGAATGGTTAAATTAATAATAGCAATATCCAAAGCCTCCACAAAAGTTCCTACTGATGCCAGTATTAATATTAAATTTTTCCTTGAGTTCATAGAGTTCAAATTTCCTGCAAAATTAAAATTTACAGAACATTCATCAAAATTATATCGTAAATTTGGAACATATTTTATTTAAATACCAATTTTAAAGAACAAATATTCTATTTATCAAAATTTAACCTTTAAAAACAGAACAAATGGCTACAGAAAATCACAGTCCCGATGAAAAAGACCTTTCTATTCTCCGGCTTTTACAAAAAGATGCCAAGCTGAGTGTAAGGGATATTTCGGCTAAAATTAATCTTAGTCCCACTCCTACTCATGAGCGTATAAAGCGAATGGAAAAAGCCGGAATTATTAAAGAGTACACCACTGTTCTCGACCGTAAAAAGGTCAATAAAGGGATGATGGTGATCTGTATGATTGCGCTAAACGTTCACAATAAAAAAATGGCCGGACAGTTTATTGAAGAAGTCAGCAAGCTGAAGGAAGTGGTTGAATTTTATAATATCAGCGGGGATTTTGACTTTATGCTAAAAATTCTGGCTCCGAATATGGATGAATTTCATGAATTTTTCGTGAATAAGCTTTCTGAAATTGAAGGAATCGGGCAGACAAAGAGTATTTTTGTGATGAACAGCATCAAGGAAAGTGTGCAAATTCTGTAATTTTATGACGATGTTTGAAGGCTGATGAAAATTTTAATAATCAAACATAGAAAATAATGTAAAATTGAGGGTAAATCTTTTTAAGAATAGCCATTGAGATATTTATTTAAGCTATTTTTAAGCATAATATTTTTAATTTCAACCTGAAATGATGTAAATTGAAGCATCATAAAAATTACAGATTATGCCTTGGAATCCTGATGTTTACAATCAATTTAAAAATATACGTTTTAAGCCATTTTTTGATCTTTCGGATCTCATTCAGAACGAAGGCGATATGAAAGCCATTGATTTGGGCTGCGGGACAGGCGAACAAACGGCCATTCTTGCTGAACGGTTTGAAAAGGCGCATTTTACAGGAATTGATTCTTCGGCCGAGATGCTTGAAAAATCTAAAAATCTGGAGAGTAAAAACCTTCATTTCAGACAGTCCACAACAGAAGAAATTCTCGACCGCGATGAAAGCTGGGATCTGATATTCAGCAATGCCGCGCTGCAATGGTCGGATGATCATCATAAATTATTCCCTAAACTGATCTCAAAATTGACTGCTAAAGGACAGCTGGCGATACAAATGCCTTATCAACCCGAAAATATTCTGAATAAGATCCTGTTCGAAATGGGTAATGAAGAGCCTTTTAAAACACAGCTCAATCATTGGAACCGAGCTTCTGCAGTACTTTCGGTTGATGAATATGCTCAGATTTTATTCGAAAATGGCCTTGAAGATTTAAATATCTCACAAAAGGTCTACCCCATTATCGCGGAAGATCACGAAACCTTATTTAATTTTATTTCAGGATCAGCTCTTATCCCTTATCTGGAAAGGCTTAATAAAGAAAACCAACAAACCTTTATTAATGAATTTCAGAAAAGAATTGCCTTTGCTTTTCCAAAACTTCCTGCCCTTTATTCTTTTAAAAGAATTCTGATGTATGGCAGAAAATAAACCTCAGATTCCAATAATCCATGCGAAGCAGCTTTAAAACTTTATGAATACAGTATTTTCTGAAAATAAGCAGATCGGTATTGCCAGATCCTTCACCGAACTTGTAAACACTGAATTTCAGGGTGAAACGAATGCCATTTGCTGGCAGAGAAATGTGGAAGGAGACTTCAAAGAAATTGTGTCCACGCTTCAGCTGAAAGAAAATATTACCGAGGTCTCTAAAGAAGATCTTTTAGCATTGAACTTATCAGAAAAAGGAAATATCGCCAGAGAAACTATCCTTAAAGATCTGCAATTATTGACAGATTTTGGAGCCTCACCTTCCCTCAATCTGCTGAAAAATTATGAGCGGGACGATGAGCTTGATTTTATATCCACGGATGTATATTCCTTTCATGTCGACCGTTCTCCTGTTGGAACCGACACCTACCTTTGCACATATTATGGGGCGGCAAGTGATATTATCTCTAATGACCAGGTGACACAAAAAATTGTAATCCCGGAAATTCGTGAAAAACTGAAAACGCTGCATACCCAATTTGAGGGTGATTTTGAAACTTTTTTAAAAGATTATTTTTTTGATCTCCATTACCAGCCTCATGATAATGCCCAACCCGTCAATTTAGGGACAGGACATCTCTGGAGACTCGCAGTAGATCATCCCGAACAGAAGGTTTTGCCCTGTGTACACCGGGCGCCGGTAGAAAATACCGGGGAATACAGGCTGCTACTCATTTGTTAAAAAATCAATTATCCTAATAATCTTAGAGGTTTAGAATTTTAGATTTCATTTAAAATAAAAAATTATAGAATTCATAACGATGAGATTGGCGAATTGTGAGATATCACCTCATACATCAGATGTTCATTTTTAGCATATCCGTCCAGATCACTATTCTGATAATATATTCTGGCATTTCCTGAAGACACTATGCTGTTCAGTAATTTCAGTTTCGAGAGCAGTTTTTTGATATTTTTATCCCTATGAACAGGATTTTGAAAAACCATTATATAGGTATTGGAAGGATATTCTTTCATAAATTCCTTCATCTCCTCAGCTAAAGAGGAAATCTGCTCTATGGTAAGCTCCGCAAGCACATAGGAAAAATTGAAAACGACTGTTGACGGAACAGAAAAACGTTCTGATAATCGGATTTTATTAATCTGTCTGAGATTTTTAACAAAGTCAAAGGTATCATTCAGTTTGAAACAGGCAGATCTGGAGAACGTCATCGCTTTTTCCAGCATCGCAGTTGAGATATCGACCCCAATATAATGAATACCTTCCCGAATTTCATTTTTAAAAATACCGCTAAAAGCCAGAGCAGCCGTTAAGGGGCCGCATCCAAAATCAATGAAAACCACGTTATTTTTCATGCTGCTAATTACCGTGGAAAAATAATCCTGATGGGTTTTGAAAACGTAATAAGAAGATGTATAATGTTTCCTCATATTCCAATAACAGTATAACTGAACTTTGTCATGAGGCGTATATTCGAGAAAAAGTTCCTCTAATGAGCCTTCAGATTTAAAATTTTGATGGGTATCCAGATTCAGGGTTTCATCAAAATCAGTCATCCCGTAACTAATAATATTATTTCGGGTAAAGTCTTTTTCGGCACCCAGAATTTTTTCCGGCCACACTGTTCTTCGGTCCGCCATTATTTTATCAAGTACAAGAGAAGTAAAAGAAGAATGGAACGATTCCTGAAGTCTTATTTCAACAGCTTTTTCCAGCGATCCGTTTTCTGTTGCCACATTACAAGGTTTTTCCGAAATAATCTGTTGTACCGGAACAGAGATATACCCTTCTTTAGATTTGCAGTATTCTATAAGACGAAGGTAAATAGGATGATCTGATAAAAGGCTGTCGTTTCCAATCATAATGAGTTGTTCTTTAGATCTTGTTAAAGCTACGTTCAGCTTTCTGTCGACATTTCCTTCATCATTTAAGCTCACCATTCCGTTAAGCTGAAAAGGATTATTAATTGAAAAAGAATAGATAATGATATCCCGCTGGCTTCCCTGAAAACGCTCTACAGAATCTACCGTGATCTCTTCATAACCCGGGATTTCCGCTTCCTCCATTTTTTGTTTAATAATCGCAATCTGATTGCGGAAAGGTGCGATAATCCCTAATGATTCTTTGGGGCAAAACACTTTGTGATTCGCCGCATATAAAGCCTGGATATCCTGCACAATCTTTACCACGAGATCAGCTTCATATTCATTAAACTTTGCGTATGGATCATCCGACTGCATATTGTTGAAGAAAAGGACTCTTTTTGTTGCCAGCCTATTTTTAAGGAAATGGTCTGAACTTTCAGTAAAATTCATTGCCGAAACCTGTCTGAGCAGTGCTTTTTTGATGTGAGGAACCAGTCCGGGGGTGTGATAAGCCTCCACGAGCTTCCCATTATAAAAGGCAAAATTGGGAAACAGAGCAATTTCCTGATGCATCCTGCCCTGATATGATAAAGAATCTATGGCATGCAGAAGTTTTTTCTTTTCGCAAAATCGGTATAACCGCTCAAACAATGAATTTTTACGGTTTTGAAGTCCGATATTTTCGAGATCCGCATCGCGAGTCATTGAGCGGTCTGAATTTTGAAGGGAGATCGCGGGAAGCTGTTTGTGATCGCCAATTAAGATAAATTTCGGCGCTTTGGAAAGCACTCCTATGATTTGGGGTTCTAATATTTGCGAAGCTTCATCCACAATAATACAGTCAAAATCTTTTATTTTAAAGATCTGATCTTTAGAACTGATGGAAGCGACTGTTGAAATATAAATGATATTTTCGGATAATAACTTTTCGATTTCAAAACGTGATAACTTTTTACCGTTCGCTCTGAGTTTTTTTTCTTTGAGATTAATGACTTCCGACAACAGATTTTTATGATGTTCCGGTGAGCAGGAAAGTTTGGATCCAAAACGGATAAAGTTAATCGCTTCCAGATTTCCTGCAGCTGCATTCACGGCCTCGCACAATTCGTCAACCGCACGATTGGTATAGGCCAATACCAGCACATTTTTCTCGGTTTCCATCAGTTCTTTTACCAGATTTCGGATAACAATAGAGGTTTTACCGGTTCCGGGAGGACCATTCAGTAAAAAATAATCATCTGCAGATAACGCTTTGTTGATAACACGCTCCTGCTCGAATGAAATATTTTTGTTTTTATAACCGTAATTTTTAGCAGCCATGGGCGGTTTCTGCAATAAAAGCAGTGCCTTAAAAATTTCTGAAGCATTTAGAAATTCATATAAATTACGATACATTGCATTGAATGAAGATTCCATAAAATCTCTTTCCACAGCCCACTTTCCTTCTGCCCCAAAGGCCTCAAAATAACTTTTATTCCTCTGTCTGTATCGGAAATAAACGGTAATAAAGTCTTTGCTGATAGACTGAATCGTACATTTAAACAACTGATTTCCCGAGACAATATCAGTCTCTCTGTTTCGCGGATACAAAACACAGATGTCTCCCGTCCGGAAATTGGCATGTTTATTCCCTGAATTGGTTCTTTTAAACCTGATGATCTGTTCCTCCTCATCAATTTTATTCTCTTCGATCTTTAAATCATAAAGAATTTCAAATTTTTTATCCTTTTCCTCAAAACTGTTAAGCCAAAGCCCCGCAAGACCATTATTACTGTTTTCCTTTTCCCGTTCATTGCTTCCTACTTTACTTAAATAGTGCTCATAGGCCACATAGTTTACAAATGATCTGAAATATTTCTGAACCAGCACTGAAGATTGAAGATAAGGCCTGAGAAAGGAATCAATCTGAGGCTCAATTCTGATTCTGAAGTTCTTATGAATCTGTTTATTAATAATATTCACCGGATTTACGCTGCTGAGAATCTGAGCCGTTTTTTCCAGATTATCTTCTGCCAGCGTATGTTCCAGGATAATGATCCTGTTGCGGACCTCAAGAATCTGCTGAAAACCTTTTTCAAAAGGCGCCTGACCCCGGAGATTGCCCTGGTCCGCCTTGGAGTAGAGAATATATCCCTGCAGGAAATTATTAAGTCTGGAAATATCAATATTTTCAGTCTGAGAAATCAAAAGATAATATAAAAAAAGCTGTGACTGATGATTATTTTTGATGCTTTTACCATCGTCCGGAAAAACAGTTCCTCCAGATTTCAGCTCTACAATTTTAGAAATAGCTTCTGTTTTATTTCTTCTGTCCAAAATATCCAGTCGCCCCTGAATACCGTATTTTTCAGAAATAAAAGAAGGTTCCAGCGAAGCATTCTCTATATCAATATTTAATTTTGTAAAATCATTGTGAATTACTTGACTGATTTTATTAAAATGCCGTAAACAGTCCTGCTGAAATGCTGTAAAATCAGAAGCTGAAGCAATATCCGTGCACGTGGTATATTCAAAGGGATTTGACTTAAAATGCTTGATAAATGTTGTTTTAAAGTTCACATTTTCTTCAGACCCGGAAAATAGTTCATCCACCACAAGATTGGCAAAATTCCCTAAAAGAATATGTTTTGAATTGGCAGCCGTTTCAAATTTAGATTTAAGATAAAGCAGCTCAGAATGCCCATAATCCTGTAAACATTCTGAAATCGCAGAAACATCCACCAAAAAATCAGGCTCGAGAATAATATATTTAGGATGAAAAACAGAATCTGCATCAATCATAATATTCAGCAGATATAAAGTGGCACCCTTCCAAAAATGTGCAGCAGACACAAACTCCTCATTAAACCCCAATGCATTAATCTGCACAGTGATTAACTGATCTTCCGGTACTTTAAGATCAAGACTGATGCTGCTGTTATCAAGCTGGCAAATTAAGATATTTTCCCGTTTTTCAACCACCGAAACACGAATTTCCGGAAATAATACCTCCGAAAGAGATCGATAGGTTTCTGCCGGTTTTTCTGCATCCAACAGCTCGTGAGGTACCTCAATTTTATAAGTATCTTCTAAAAATTTAGCAAAAACTGAAATATGATAATGATACGTTTCTTCCGAAGGAATGATATTTTTATGCAGCAACTGATTGGCCGCCGTTCTCAAGCCATGAATATTCCGCGAAGTCTTAAAACCAATACAAATAAAGGACAGACGTGAAAATAAATCGGCAAAGTTGATGGTTTCATGACGGGTCAGATCCATGGAAACCTTTTCCAAAAGCTGCCTCAGCAGAGGATATTTTGTTTTTACGGTAAGACGGGAATCTGTATGAATGGAAATCAACTCTTCCAAATATTCCAATGCGGCAATTTTCTCTGACACGGCTGTAATGCTAAAAAATAATCCAGTAAATTAATAAAAAAACAACGGAGAACGGTGGTTAAAAACCAAAAGTCCGTTCACCGTAGAATGTAGCATGCAAAGGTAAGTTAGAATTGACAATTATTCTTTGAAAGCTGCTCTTTTCTTTCTTTTTCCTGACAAAAAAGCATTGAGCTGATCGATCAATTTTTCCCTTTTAAGTTCGTAAAGACTGCTGTAAATCCGTCGCTCTAATTATTTTTACCGTTTCAGCAATATAGAAGTTAATTTTATCTTGACTTTCCAGTATTATAATGATTTATGATTTTACATTCCAAAAATCAACTATTAAAGGAATTACAAAAATTTATACCAGTCCTCTTTAAATCCTTATTCTTAAGGGTAATAATCAGTTTGATGGAGATCCACTTTATCATATTTATTTACCAATTCAATTGATAAGAAACTGAACGACCTCCACCCGATTTTAGAATAAATCTTGTTTATTTTCTTCAGAAAAGACCATCACAATTCCATTTATTTCGCCCAAATCGTGCGCAAACTGTTGAATCAGCGGAACAATTTCTTGCTTATTAAATACGAATTTCGGGAAATCCTGTAATTGCCAAATATATTCCATGAGGTGATTAAACAATTTATTTGGCTCAGATATACTAAAATTCATGAGCCGATTAGTGTTTTTAATCGGCTCATCATACTATGTTTTGATAATTCAGCATATTTAAAACTATGGTTTTGTGAGATTATTATGACTATAGTTAATGCAAATCAATACTGTTTAGTTAATTAAGTCATTTAAACTTTTATATAAAAACGGCTTGTTTATTTTTGTGTTGCGAAACATAAAAAACAAATCAAGCCGATGATGTACCAAGTACTAGACAAAGATATAATATGAAATGAAATAGTACCTAATCTTCCCAAGCCAAAACGAGGATTTTTTCTCAAAACCCCTCTTGCTGAAATAGTAAATTGCATATTATACAAACTGAAAACAGGGATTCAATGGGCTTATTTACTTGTAAAAAGTCTTTTTGAAGAGAATGTTTTGAGCGTAATGGCTCAGATACAGACGAGATTTATTTTGATGAGCTTTTATACCATCAAAGATATGCTATAGAAAGAACAAATGCTTGGTTAGACAGCTTTAGATCATTGCCCAATAGGTTTGATACTACTGTATCTAGTTGGAAATCTTTTAATTATTTAGCATTTATGGTCATTGCACTAAGAAAGTTTTATAACACAAAAAAGTCTAAATGACTTCGGAAATAAAAATAACATTTATACTACTTCTGTATATTTAAATCTTATAAATTATTATAAATTAAACCATTAACATTTTCCGAATGCAACAGTATAAATTGTTAGATTTCGCCTGTAAACCTCAATGTTTATCTATTTCTGGGGCGAAAATATTTTACAATTCTAACAAGTATAGCTCAAATTTTCGATTAAAATGTTTTAATCAATTACGAATCGCCAAACGTCCAACCGGTTGAATTCCAGAACCGAAATCCAATCCTACTTTTATTTCTTTGATGGCCATTTTCATTTTCTGCTTCCTCGTTTTTTAATTGGTTTTTCCTCTGATTTCAGTACATCATCAATAGATTTAAAATTGTTTTCTTTCGGTTTTAAAGCATCAACCATTTCTTCTAACCCACCAACCACTTAAAGCAATTTTAGGAATGACTCCAAAGATACCAAGCCTTTTTGCTCAAATTTCCTTAAAGTAGGTAAAGGAACACCGGACCTTTACGACAGTCCTTCCTGTGTTAGATTCATTTGCAAACGTCTTTCACGGATATTATCAACCAGTTTTTTTGAGCTTTAGACAAGGATATAAATAACATAATAGTAGTACTTGTTATAAAAACATAATAATAAATAATATTATTGTATTACAAATATATGGAGTTATTACAAGATACTCAATTAATTACCTTAATAGCCATTACTTCCCGATACAAAACTTAGAAAAAATATTCCCCAGCACCTCATCATTGGTTACCTCACCGGAAATTTCACCGAGATGTTCCAGGGCATTTCTAAGCTCGTAAGCCAGTAATTCTGTGGAAATCCGGAAAGAAATTGCTTCTTTCACTTTGTTTACGGCATCCAGAGATTTCCCTAAGGCTTCAAAATGACGTTGATTGGTGATGACTACATTATTTTCCGCCGACTTCAACTGTTCCACATAAGAAGAAAGTTCATTTTTCAGATCCTGAATATTTTGATTTTCCACAGCGGAGATTTTGATAAAATCAAAATCGTGGGTAATTTCACTTCTGAAAAGATCTTCGGCTTTCTCGTAAGCGGCAGGCGAAACTTCATCAATTTTTGTGGCACAGATAATTAATTTCAAATCATCTCGCAACAGAGACCGGATCATCTCAATATCTTCAGAAAAATCTTGGGTCGCGGCATCAGCAAGGTAGACCAGGATATTGGCATTTTCTACTTTTTCCTTCGCTTTTTTTACGCCAATGGCTTCAATTTCATCCACTGTTTCCCGCAATCCCGCGGTATCGATAAGGCGGAAAGCATGGCCTTTGATATGTAAAATTTCCTCAATCGTATCTCTCGTTGTTCCGGCAATATTGCTTACAATTGCTCTTTCTTCCTTCAATAAAGCGTTTAGTAAAGTCGATTTTCCGGCATTCGGTTTTCCTATAATAGCCACTGCAGTACCGTTTTTAATGGCATTTCCGTACTGGAAACTCTCAATCAGAGAATTAAGTTTCAGATCAATTTTATCAAGCAACTGATTAAGCGCTGAACGGTCTGCAAACTCCACATCTTCCTCAGCAAAATCGAGTTCCAGCTCGATCAGGGAGACAAAATTCAGCAAATCTGTTCTTAAAAACGAAATTTCATTCGTAATTCCTCCTTTCAGTTGATTGATGGCTACTTTTCTCGACGCTTCATTCTCAGAAGCAATCACATCGGCAATGGCTTCAGCCTGAGAAAGGTCAATTCTTCCGTTAATAAAAGCACGAAGCGTAAATTCTCCGGCCTTGGCCATTCTTGCTCCGTTTTTTATTAAAGTTTCAAGAATACGTTTTCCAATATGTGGCGAACCGTGAAAAGCAATTTCCACAGAGTTTTCAGTCGTAAAACTCTTAGGAGCCAGGAAAATAGAAAGCATGACCTCATCAATCGCCTCCTCTCCATCCACAAAATAACCGTAATGAATGGTATGTGATTTCTGTTTCGCAAGATTTTTTCCCGGAAAAGACTTCTGAACCACGTTTAAAGAATCGTCTCCGGAAACTCTGATAATGCCTAAAGCCCCTACTCCATTGGCCGTAGCCAGCGCACAAATGGTATCGTTATTCATGCTGCAAATTTACGGATTTTAATCTCAAAGCACCATACCGTTTATCTATTGTCCCGATTTTGACTCCATATTTAAAAGAAGCCGCAGATTATCTCTTTGATTTTTTGAAGCTGATTCCCGCTTTCCGCTCATACTCCTCACCCCTGACGCTCTCCAGCACCAAACCCCACCGCTCTCCCATCCAGTTGCGGGGTAACCGCTTCAATCGGGGCTAGGGTTTTTCAGCATTTCATTCACTATTAGCCATCATTTCAAAGGAATTTATTAATCAAAAAACCATCAATTTTAAAGTTTAGTAACTTTCAGAAGCTGTTTCAGGTATAGACGCCTTATTTTAAGGTAAATTTTTAATTTCCAACGGGTTTTCAAACAAGAAAAAAACCGACTAACCCTGTTTTTTTCCTAATTTCCTGATCTTCTCCAGCCATTGATTACGAGCTGATTCATCGGAAGTTTTTATAATTCCGATGAAAGTTACTTTTACAGGCTTTATTCCACAAAATTCCAAAACCGATTTCTTAAGCTGATTCACACTCGGGCGACCATAAACCCATCGGTAATACCAACCCGGCTGATCCAGCGTTGTTATGATGTGGGCAGACTTACCGTTCAGCAGCTTCTCCCACCAAACCGAATTTTCGCGGTATTTAAATGCCATTCCGGGAAGAAAAAGCCGATCGATGAAACCTTTTGTAAGCGCCGGAAGGCCGCCCCACCAAACGGGATGAATCCAGACCAAGTGATCTGCCTACTGAATTTTTTCCCACGCAGAAACCAAATCAGCTTCTAAAACCATTCTTTTCTGATAACCGAATTGCAGATTGGGATTAAATTCTAAGTCTGCAATTACAATTTCCTGTACTTCTGATCCCGATTCCAAAGCCCCTCTCTGATACGCTTCAGCAATACCAAAGTTAAAAGACTCTTTGTTGGGATGACCATTAATAATTACGATTCTCTTCATGATTCAACCTGAATTATAATAGAGGGATAATTCCTCAACGAATCTAATAAAGATGCTGGCTCATGAAGCTGGTGACTGAAATATACTGCATTTTCATGCCTTTTTTTCAGCAGTTCTTCAGTATGCAAAACAGCCGACAGAGCCGTTAACTCCGCTTGTCCCTCTCTGCTTTGAAGACTGATCTTCTGAGTTTTTTCCTGATTTTTAATAATGATTTCAAAAACAGAAATATCACCATTTCCGCTTGACCCGAAAATCATCTTTCTTTCTTTTAATGACAGGATACTAAAAAGCCTTATCTTTTGAAAAGCACCCAAAAGCCATGTAATCACCTTTGAATTATACGTCATTTTAACATGCACCGTCGGGATTTTTTCAATCTGATTCAGAATATATAGATCGGGAACATCAAAGTTGTATACCTGTCGATTTCCAAGTCCAAAGGAGAAACTATAATATTCTGCATTGAGAAAATGTTTCACAGAAACGGACTTGTTATTTTTATAATTCACGAATGGCTTTGCCACATTTTCAGCCATGAAATGAGCCGAACTTTCACCGGCTTTATCTTTCACCGAGTAATAAACCAAAAGTTTTACTTCATCAATACATTTCATTTTCAACGAAGCAGCATTCACCAGACCTGCCACAATGCCTCCCATCCAGCCAGAGCTGAAGACAATCCTGCTGTTCACAGATTGCATTTTCGCAAATTGGTACGCCTTCATTAAATCAGGAGTCGGCTTGGTGATATCCAGATAATCAATTCCGTGATCAATAGCAAAACGAAGCACTTGATCTTCTTTGTCATTTACAGAAAGAATAATCAGATGAATATTTTTCTTCAATATTGCCTCAAATGTTGAAATTTGAGTAATATCAATCAATACATTATTTTCACTGTTTCCTCCTTTTCTGCCTCCGATAAAAACATTAAGTTTAGGATTTCTTGAATGTAAAATTCGGGCAATGGTTTTTCCCACCAATCCGGTGCCTCCGATAATTAAAATATTTGACTGCATTTTATTTTTTTTACAAAATTATTCAGTCAAAACCTCAATCAACAGGACAAATGTCTAAAAAGAAATCTCTTTTCGAATACGGCTTAAATGCCTTTGGGTAATGCCAAGATAAGAAGCCAGATACTGCAGAGGGATCTCCCGGATATAATGAGGGTGGTTTTGGAGCAAAGTCTCATATCGCCTGGCAGCACTATCTCTCTGAAGCTGGAAGAAGCGTTTTTCAAGCTCCATATATTCCTGTTCTGCAATTACTTTTAAAAATAAAATCCAGTTGGGATTTCCGTGAGCTAACGTTTCAATTTTATCTTTTGGGATCACCAGGAGAGCGGCATCCGTAATAGCCTGCATATTTTCTTGGCTCGGCTGTTCAGAAATAAAGGAAGAATAAGAAGCAATCAGATCATTTGGGAACCGGAAGCAATAGGTGATCTCTTTTCCGTCTTCAGCATTATAATAAGATCTGAAAATACCGGATTCTATAAATGCAATCTCTTTACATTTTTCACCTTCCCGAACAAAAAACTCATTTTTATTCAGTTTTCGTGTTTCAAAAAGAGGTAAAAAACTTTCAATTTCATCTGCTGAAAATATATGAAAACTCTGAAAAAACTGCTGGATCATTATTTTAAATTAAAAGAATATAAAAAAACGGACTGATTCTGGAATGTTTGAAGTTTTAAAAACCTATTCTTGATTGGGCTCGCAAAACCTTCAAATATAAAGTAGAAATCCATCTCGACATTAAAAATAACACCCGTAAAATTTCAACATTATCTCAGCAAAAATACATAAAAAATAAAATCACCTCAGAACGAGATGATTTTTTTACAATTAAATAATTGTTCAATATAATGAAGTGATTGGTTCCTTTTTTTGTTGATACAAAGGTAACATCAATCTCATTCTCTGACTTCAGGAAAATCACTACAACTCTTTCCGTAAAAATACGGTTGTACAAAACAAAAACAAGGCAAATGCAGGAGAGCATTTATTGTAGTTGGAGTTTTTAATAGAAGTAGACTTTAGGGATCAGTTATAAAAGTTGGGGAGAAATTTCAAGATTTAAAACAGATTATTTCCCACAGATTCCACGGATTTTCACAGATGATTATGGATAAATTTCTAAACCTTGAAGGTTTATTATTTATTATAGCCACGAATTTACAAATATTAATAAATTTTGCTGAATTCCCAAATTCCGTCTAATAATAAAGATTAAACTAATATTTTAGATCGTTGATTTTAATCGAACTCAGTTTTTTAATGAAGTGACTCTTTTTTAACGCAAAGGTTTATTTTTTGGAGTTCGTATATAAAGGAGCAAAGAGGAATCAACAAGTTGATTTGATGAAGCTGTTTTTTATACGTCGCGAAGTAGTTTATTTGTGTTTTTTGATTTCTAAAAATTTAGGGTTTGAAAAATAAATCTTTGCTTTTAATCTTAATTCGATTAATACCATATTCTGTAAATCAATAGGGACTGGCTTCAGCCAGTCTTAGAAAGATGAGGTATCTGAGGCTTTAGCCAAAACTTATTATCAATCTAGACTTAAGACCCCATTTTATTCAAATTTTATCATCGGGCGTAAGGTAAGCGCTGATCTTATGTATTTAAAAATCCGTGGAAAATAAAAATCAGACTCTTATTTTAAAATTTAAAGTGATCTCAACTTTTTACTAAATCCCCAAGTTTTGTGCCTGATCCGACTTTAGTCCGTTTTCAATGAAGAAGTGACTATATAGCTTTAGCCAAAGATCAAATAATAAGTATTTTTAATATTTAGTTTAACGTTATTTTAAATCATTGAATATCTTAAGTGAGCAAAGAGGAATCAACAAGTTGATCTGATAAAGCGATTGCACTGGCCACACAGCTTTATCAGTGTCTTTGCCACTTTTCACGGCTCCCTTAAAGTAAAATAAAGAATGGATAAAACCTTTGTGTCTGATATTTTCAGGCGTTTGCTCTAAAACAAAAACGCCTTGTAATACATTTACAAGACGCTTTTTTTTTATAGTAATGAATCAATGAGCGTTTAGTTATAGATGAAAAAATTAACGATTTGCCACTGACCATTCATTTTTATAACGGACTTACCAATTCTAAGAACCACGCTTTCACTTCGCCTTCAAGGAATGGAGCTATTTTATTCTCACATGTTTTGTGATAAGCATTTAGCCATACAATTTCTTCTTCCAAAAGAACTTCTTTTACAATAGTATCTTTAAAAAAAGGACAGAACGTCAACGTTTCAAACTCATAGAAAGTCCCGTGAATGGTTGTTTCCGATTCTTTTACTGCAATCAGGTTCTCATGACGGATACCGTAATCGCCTTCTAAATAGTATCCCGGCTCATTCGAACAAACCATCCCCAGTAAAAGTTCCTGAGGATTCAGGTCTTTTCTGATGTTTTGAGGTCCTTCGTGAACGTTCATAAAACTGCCCACTCCATGTCCGGTTCCGTGGTTAAAATCTTTACCTTCCATCCAAAGCGGCAGTCTGGCGATCGCATCAAGCTGAACACCTCTGGTTCCTTTCGGAAATTTCACCATTGATAAACGGATAAGCCCCTGTAAAACCAATGTAGAATTTCTTTTAAAATCATCAGAAACAGCGCCCAAAGCCAGCGTTCTGGTAATATCTGTTGTTCCCTCAAGATACTGACCTCCCGAATCTACAAGAATACTCGCATCATTGGTTACTTCCTTACTGCCTTCTCTTTTCGCGGAATAATGCATAATGGCTCCGTTATCTTTGTATCCGACAATACTTCCGAAGCTTTCGCCCACGAAATTTTCACCTTCTGCACGAAAACCTCTCAGTTTTTCACCAATTGAATATTCATTCATCGTTTCTTTACCGGCATTATGGGTCAGCCAGTATAGGAATTTCACCATGGCAACGCCATCTCTTACCATTACTTTTCTGAAACCTTCCAACTCCGTGTCATTTTTCTGAGCCTTCATCAAATTTCCGGGAACCGCTGCTTTGATGAATTGATTATCGTTTTTTAAGGCATCAAAAATAGATTGGTTACCATTTGGCGAAACCAAAACGGTCTGGTTGGTATAGGCTTTTAAATGGTTATAGAATTCTTCATAAGGCATCATTTTTACAAAAGATTCGTCCATTTGTTTTCTGGCTTCCACTTCCAGTTTTTCAAGATCGGTGAACAGAATTGCATCGTTTTTTGTGATAATGACATATCCCAGAAAAACAGGATTGCTTTCTACATCGCTTCCCCTCAAATTCAGGGTCCACGCCACATCATCCAGGCTGGAAATCACATGAACGGTCGCCTCCTGATCTTCCATCTTCTGGCGAATCGCAGCAATTTTATCGATTACAGATTTTCCTGCTCTTTCCACAGGATGCACGAAAATAGGATTTTTTGATGGCGTTCCTCTGTCTGTCCAGATTTGTTTCAAAAGAGGCTGGTCTACGAGCGTAATATTTTTAGCGTTTAATTTTTGAGTTAACAATTCCCAGTTGGCATTAGAGGTTGCCAAAGCATTTACCGCTACTCTTCCGTTCGCAGGAATTTCAGAAATAATCCAGTCGATATAATGAGGAGTTCCTTCCATTCCATCCTTAAAAAGATCAATTCCTGAACCAGCCAATTCAATCGGTGCCTGAGTAAAATATCTTCCGTCCGTCCAAAGTCCCGCTTTATCCTGGGTTACTACCACAAAACCTGCTGAACCTAAAAAACCTGACAACCACGCTCTTTCCTGCCATTCCTGAGGCAAATATTCACTCATATGCGGGTCTGCAGAATATACTATAAATGCATCAACATTATTTTTCTGCATTTCTTCACGAAGCGCAGCTACTTTTTCCTTTGAAGTCATTTTTCAATAATTTTTAAAGAGGTGAAGTTACGAATTTTTTGAGGCTCGAAATAGAATTTTAGCAGTTTTTTAACGCCGGCCGCTGCGCCGTTCATCCATAAATAATGAATCGAAATATCCTTGTGAATACAGGGCAGCCTGAAAAATTGAAAACGCAATAAATCAGCCATTCACCATTCACATTCTGATCACTCATAATGAAGAATAATTTGATGTTGAAAATTGATTGATATTTTTAATTATTTAAGATAAACATCAGCAATTGCATAGTCCCTTTTTCAATTTTAGGAGATTCTTTTAACATAAATTTTTAATTTAAATGTAAAAAATACTCAATTGAGCGATGGAGAATCAACAAGTTGATTGGATAAAGCGTTTTTCAAGCTTTGCGAAGCAAATTCATTGCCCTTTTCCTTCTAAAAATCAACAGAAAACAATACAATTTTTACATTTAAAAAAAACATTAAATTTTTATAATTTAACACGATATAAGCTAAAACATATTTAAATTATAATTTTCTACACTCCTAAAAATTATAATTATTATTAAATTTTAAACTTTTTGGACAGGTTCTTGCTAGTAGATACATTATGGAAAGCCAGAATTATAAAAATCACAGGAAATTTTATGCGCCTCATCATTTCATTTATCTTCCATTATTGATTCTGCTGGAAGTTTTTGGGATCTATAAGATTTTTAATGATGAAGCCCATCACCTGATCTGGATACTTTTTACCACAATTGTATTTTTGATTTTTTATCTGGCCGTTATGCTGAGGCAGCATTATGCCTTAGGAATCCAAAACCGAATGGTAAGACTTGAATTTAAGCAAAGGTATTTTGAAATTTTCGGTCTGAGGTCTGATGAAGTCGAACAAAAACTGACATTCAGCCAGATTGCTGCCTTGAGGTTTGCTTATGACGATGAGTTTAAGGAACTTCTTTATAAGGCTCTTCATGAAAATATTTCCGGCGACCAGATCAAAAGATCTATACAAAAATGGCGTCCGGATCACCAAAGAATATAAAATAATAAACATCTAAAATATATAATTATGAAAAAATTGAGCTTATTCAGTTTAATGATATTCGGTTTGTTAACATTAACAAGCTGTGAAGCAGTAGAGACTATCTTTAAAGCAGGAATGTGGTGGGGAATTATACTCGTAGTTGGCGTAATAGGTATCATCGCATGGCTATTTTCAAGGGGTAGAAACTCTTAACCAAATCTTATGGAAAATTCAGACTTAGACCTCATCACCCATCTGAAACCTGCCAAGATTGTCAAGATTATGAAAGATCCGGTAGCATCTGCAAAGGCGGTACATCTTATATATACCACCGATGCAGAGACATCCGGTATCACCCGCAAGAGAACCGGAAAAAAGTATGCGTACTACCGGGAAGGTGAAAAAATTAAAAACAAAGAGGAAATTACCCGCATCAACAAACTGGTGATTCCTCCGGCATGGGAAAATGTGTGGATTTGCGCTTTAGACAACGGCCATCTTCAGGCGACAGGCTTTGACGTTAAAAACAGAAAACAATACCGCTATCACCCTCTTTGGAGTGCATTGCGCAACCATACCAAATTTTACAGAATGCTTCAGTTTGGATATGCTTTGCCTGAAATTCGTCTTCATGTGGAGAAAGACTTAGCATTAAAAACCTTTGAAAAAAGAAAAATTTTAGCATTAATTGTAAGTTTAATGCAGAGAACGAATATCCGGATCGGAAATAACGCATACGAAAAATTGTACGGCTCTTTCGGATTAACCACATTAAAGGACAAACATGTTCAGGTAAAAGGACAAAAGATATCTTTTCATTTCAAGGGTAAAAAAGGTGTTATGCATGATATCGATCTTAAAAGCAAAAGGCTTTCGAGACTTATACAAAAATGCAAAGATATCCCGGGTAAGGAGCTTTTTCAGTTTATCGATGAAGACGGAAACCGACATTCTGTAGATTCCGGAATGGTGAATGATTATATAAAAGAGATCAGCGGTGAAGATTTTACAGCCAAAGATTTCAGAACATGGTCGGGAACGGTAAGCGCACTGATTGCTTTCAAAGAAATCGGCTATGCCGAAACCCATACCGAATATAAGAAAAAGGTAAAAGAAGCGCTGGAAATTGTTGCCGGACATTTAGGCAATACAAGCACAGTCTGCAGAAAATACTATGTTCACCCTCTCGTTATCAATCTCTACGAAAATAATACCATCAAAAAATATCTCGATGAGCTTGAACAGATTGAAGAAAATGACGGTAAAGCCGATTTAACGCATGAGGAAAAGCTTGTGTTGAAGATTTTAGAAACTGAAAAGATGTAGTTTTCTGAAGACAGGAAAAATCTACTCAGTTTTAAAATCTATTTCTGAACGTCAATTACTCAGTAATTTCATCGCTGCAGGTCAGTGAGGCTTTGCATGAGTCTTCTGTGATATTTTCAACGGTGTATCTTATTTTAATTCTCCTTTATTTTATATCTTGCATTATAAATTTTCAACATGGATACCACATTAATCAATATTTTATGTCTTGTTTTGCTGGTTGTGGGAATGCTGGGCACCTTTCTTCCTGTTTTACCGGGACTGTTGCTTAGTATTTGTGGATTGCTGATTTACAAATTCGGCACCGATGCGAGTCTGCCGATGATCTACGTATGGGTTTTCATTATATTAACGATTGCTTCAGTAGTTCTGAATTATGTAATTCCTGCAAAAACCAACAGAAAATATGGTGGAACCCGCTGGGGAAGCATCGGTTCAATCGTAGGAACGATTGTTGGACTATTTTTGCCTATCCCTTTAGGATTTTTGGTCGGAATGTTCGCCGGAGTCTTTATCGGAGAATTATTACACGACAGCAAAGACCTGAACAAAGCCTGGAAGTCTACAAAAGGAGCTTTTGTGGGATTTATCTATGGAACAGGTTTCAGTCTGGTAGTCGGTGTGGCAATGTTTTTGGTAGTATTGTTGAATATGCTTAATATTTTAAACTAAAGTCATGTTACACAAAGTCATTTTATTCGGTATAGGACTTTTGACATTAGCGAACTGCAATGCTCAAAAGGAAACAAAAACATCTACAAAATCTTCTGTTTCAGAAACGAAGGAAAAAAAATTAAAACCCATGAGCCTGACCGGAGAAACGATCTATTTCAAAGAGGGTGAAAATAAATTTCTGAAAGAATATCAGATGAATATTACCTTTAACGGTATTACGGAAGACAGCCGTTGTCCTACCGATGTTAACTGTATCTGGGCTGGTGCTGCCGTTGCCGACATTCAGGTGATGGGAACCACTACCCGACCAATGAATTTACGTCTCGCGACCACAGATCATGCCGGAAGAAATTATTCTCAATCTGCAGAATTTAACGGGTATACTATTTCATTGGCACAGCTCACGCCTTATCCCAACTCAAAAGACGGAGTAAAAGCATTAGCTGGAAATTATAGAATAGGAATTACAATTAAAAAAACAGAAAAAGAGCCTACCATGAGATAGGCTTCTTTCCTTTTGATATTAAATAGTCATTGATTTTCGAAAACGGCTTACTTCCATAAAACCCTCTGTACACAGAAAACGGTGACGGATGCGCCGATTTTAAGATAAAATGCCTCGCCGGATCAATAAATTCGGCTTTTTTTTGTGCAAATGCGCCCCACAATACGAAAACCACATTTTCTTTTTTATCCGAAATTTCTTTAATAATAAAATTGGTAAAGGTTTCCCAACCCAGGTCTTTATGAGAATTTGGGGTATGTGCACGAACAGTTAATGTAGCATTGAGCAGTAAAACGCCTTGCTTTCCCCAATCATCCAACTCTTTGGATGTTCTTTCAACGCCCACGTCATCTTTCAGTTCTGTGAAAATATTTTTCAGGGAAGGTGGAGCGGCTACCTGCTCAGAAACAGAAAAACACAGACCATTTGCCTGATAATCGTTATGATAAGGATCCTGCCCGATAATAACCACCTCAATATCATCAAAGGGGGTAATTTCCAGCGCTCTGAAGATCTGATTTTTCGGCGGGAAAACTTTTGTTGTGGCATATTCCCGCTTCACCGTGTCCCAAAGACTGGTAAAGTAGGGAGTGCTTTTTATGGGGGATAGTATTTCTGTCCAGGTCATAGGTTCAATTTGAAATGAATTGATAAAGTTAAAGCTTTTCTATATTTTTCACATAATCATAACCTAAAATTCCTTGAGATAATGTGAGTTCAACTTTCTGATTATTAGAAATCCTATTATAAAATTCTTTACTGATTTTCAATCCTTTATTCTTTTTAGACTAAACACCAGATTATCAGGAAAACCTATATCTTCCCTTCCCTCTTCCAACACATAATCATTTTTTAAGAGAAGCGCTTTAGAATTTTCATTAAACGTATTCGTCATTGCTACAATTTCCTGCAAATGTAAATCATTAATACCAAAATCTGAAACCGCCTTCAGGGCTTCCGACATAATGCCCTGCCTGTGATAGTCTGGTAACAGCTCATATCCTACTTCTGCCTCTTTCCGGTCTTCGGAAAATTTCCATAAGCAGATTGTTCCAATCAGATTGGGTTGATCTTTTAGAGAAATCCCCCAGTAAAATGCTTCATTATTTTGAGTTTTCTGTTGAATTGTTAAAATAAATTGAAGCGCGTCATAATTATTTTTAGGAGAATTTCTTCGAACGAACTGATTGACAATTTCATTGCTTCGGATGCGTAAAATATCCTCAACATAGCTTTCGTTAATTCCTTTTAATTCTAATCTTTCGGTTTCAAGTTTCATGCTCAAATATAAAAAATTCTAGTCAGTATATATTTTCAAAACATCAATTCATTTATTTTCAAATTAACATTCACATTTTCTCACTAAATTTGCACTGTGTATATAAACAAAGAAGATTTAAACGAATTGGAATTTCCGCAATTGCTCGCGGAAATCGCTCCTTTTGCCTATTCTCCGAAAACGAGAGAAAAAATTCTTCAACTTCTTCCAATGGAGATTGATGAGGCAGAACTTTCACTGAAAAAAACTTCCGAATATCTGTCGAGTTTTGAAAGTTCAAATGCCATTCCGTTTGATGAATATGAAGATATTGACAGTGAGCTTAAACTCATGCTGATTGAGAACTACCGTCTTGAGAACAGTGCATTTATAAGAATAAAAACCATCACAGAGCAGATCGGAAAACTGCAGAAGTTTTTCCCGACGATGCCGGAAACATTCCCTACCCTGATTCAGGATGTTTCGATGCTGGAATTCAAAAAAGAAATTATTGATAAAGTTGATAGGGTTTTTAACCGGTTTGGAGAAGTAAAAAGTGACGCTTCTCCAGCTTTAAAGACTTTAAGAGCCGAAATTCAGGTTGCTAAGAAGGCAATTCAGGAAAATTTCAACCGTGCTTTGTTTAATTATGGGCAAAGTGATTTCCTGGATGATATTCGCGAAACCATTATCGACGACCAAAGAGTCTTAGCGGTAAAATCTGCTTATAAAAAAAGAGTGGCGGGGCGTGTTTTAGGACTCTCAAAAACGGGTTCTATAACTTATATGCAGCCGGACAGTGTGGTAAAACACTATTTTAAATTAAAAGAAAACGAAGAAGAAGAGAAAAAGGAAATCGACAAAATTCTGAGAAAGCTAACCGCAGAACTTGCCGAATTCCAACCGCAGCTCTGGAGGTATCAAAAGTATATTTTTGACCTCGATTTAACACGGGCGAAAGCAAAATTTGCAGAACTGATTAACGGGATATTACCCAAAATCAACCGTCACAGAACGTTGCGATTAAGAGAAGCCTTTCACCCTTTGTTATTTTTAAGAAATAAAGCACAAAATAAAACGATTTTCTCTCAGACACTGACGCTAACGGATCAAAACAGGATCATCTGTATTTCCGGACCGAATGCGGGAGGTAAATCCATTACTTTAAAAACTGTCGGACTGCTTCAACTGATGATTCAAAGTGGAATTCTGGTGCCAACGCATCCAAAATCCGAGATGTTTTTCTTTGAGAAAATCATGACCGATATTGGAGACAATCAATCCATTGAAAATCATCTTTCTACCTATTCATCCCGATTGAAGAAAATGGGCGGAATTATTCGGGAAGCCGATACCAATACGCTTTTACTGATTGACGAATTTGGAACAGGCTCCGACCCTGAGCTGGGTGGTGCTTTGGCAGAAAGTTTTCTTGAATTTTTCTATGACAAGAAAAGTTTTGCCATTATTACAACGCATTATACCAATATAAAACTGGTTGTCGAGCAGCTTCCTCATGCCGAAAATGCAGCGATGCTGTTTAATGAAGAAACGCTGGAACCCATGTACAAACTGGAAGTGGGACAAGCGGGAAGTTCGTTTACTTTTGAAGTGGCAGAAAAGAATAAAATTCCAAGATTTATCATTCACTCTGCGAAGAAAAAAGTGGAGCATGATATTGTGAATCTGGATAAAACGATTGTAAAACTCCAGCAGGAAAAATATGAAGTTGAAAAACTGAAATCTGATCTTGTCGAAAGAAAAGAATCGGTAGAAGATAAGCGCGACAATCTGCAAAAGCTCAATGAGCAGCTTCAGCAAAAATTATTCAATTTCCAAAAGTTGTACGAGGAAGAGCATCGTAAACTTCAGTTTGGGACGAAGATCGAATCTTTTATTGACAGCTATGTAAAGGGAAAATCAAGAAAAGATGTCGTAAAAGATTTTGTGAAGATTCTCGAACAGGAAAAGTTCAGAAAGATCGGCGCAGATAAAGATGAAACCAAGCGACTTCAGGTGGTAAAAAGAAAAATCACGCAACAGCTGAAAAAAGAAGAAGTGATTGAAAAAATTACGGAAACCAACGAGAAGCTGGAAGAAAAGCGTAAAAGCGACCGTGAATTGTGGATGAAAGTAGGCCAGCGTGTCCGAATTTCAGGAAGTACAAGTGTGGGAACCATTGAAAAAATTTCCAGAAATAAGGTCATCGTGAATTATGGAACCTTTAAAACCACGATTGATCCTGAAGAACTGGAGAGAATATAAATATAAATCTAACTAAAATAAACTTATAACCATGACAAAAAAAGTTTTATTCAGCATCATAGCATTAGTTTTTTTCAACTTCATTCACATAAAATCTCAAATAATCCCTATTTCAGGCAAAAGTGTTTCTTCGGAAATTCAGGGCTGGCCTAAGGATTATTTAACTGATGGTATCGATGGTACTGTATGGAGCAGTAACACCCACTCTACAGCTGCTAATGCTGAGAATGTAACGATTAATTTCGCAAATACCAGCCAGGTAAATTTTGTAAAGTTAATGCCTCGATATGTGAATGGTACCGCTACAGGTTTTCCAAAATCATTTAAAATTCAATATCGATCGACAAGTGTTCCGATTCAATTTACGACCATTAGAATAGAATCTGATTTTCCTTTATCCAAAAGAAATGAAAATATTATTCTCTCTTTTCCTCAAACGATAAATACGAAATCGATAAGAATAACTGCTGATGAATTAGGGCAGGATAATGTGGGAAATTTTGTTTTTCAATTGGGTGAGATCTCTGCCGGATATGATGATAAATTTGAAATTTTTAAATACGTGAATAATAATTCTCAGTTTAAATCCAGCAATACCAATGAAATTAGAGGAACTTCTGCTTCTGCCTTTAATCCCAACCATTTAGCCGAATGGCACTTTGATGTAAGAAAACCATTATTAGATGCTCCGAATATTTATGCTCCATCCATTGTTAAAGATAATGGGAGTAATTGGAAAATCTTTTATGGGGGCTGGGATTATGCCAACAGTACCCATGATAATATCTATAATGTTCAGTCTAATGATAATTTTTCTACGTTCACAAATAAATCTTTGGTGGTAAGTAATCTGCCTTACAAACATGCGAATAACGCTTCTGTCATTAAAGACAATAATAAGTGGAAAATGTTGTACACGGTACTTAAAGATACAATACCCAATAATAGAAATACTACATTTTACGGCACTTCCGATAACGGATTAATCTGGAATTTTAATTATGAAATTTCGATGAGTAATTATAATATTTTAGTTAACAATACAATTCATACCTGGCAAAATGCAGATGTAAACGGCAGTAATGTATTATTTAAAGATGATGCTGGATTATATCACATGTATTTTATTAATTACGATATTCCTAATTTTCATGTGTTCCACGCAACGAGCCCAGATTTTATCAACTATAATTATGTAGGAATCGCACAGGAAAAAACAATGATTCCCAATGATTTAAAATCATTTCAGTTTAATAATCAAAAGAAATATCTGCTTGCCAGCCATTTGAATAATGATAAAATAGAGCTGACCTTAAGTGATAACCTAAACAGTTTTCCCGTAAACCCTAATAAAATACTTTCAGAAGATCCTGATAATCCAAACGACCAATACATTACCAGTGTAGGTTTAATTTCTGATAATAATATCTTAATGGGATTAATGTACGGAGCTTCATCGAATTCTCAGTTAATGGATAATAAGATCTATGCAGCGTGGCTTCAGAAAAAAGTTATTTTTAAAAATAATTTTGTACAATGGGGGGATCGTGAAAATGCCTACGGGCCAGACACCACACTGCTTTATTTAGACTCTCAGGTAGAAACCGGAAAATTTTATATCTATGACGAAGGTACGGGTACAATTCCTATTTTTGAAAGTCCTGAGGTAACAATGAAAAGCGGCGATATTTGGAATTTTATTAATTATGGTAACACCGGAACGACGATCAGGGCATCTCAGTCTTCAGATAAAAAATCAACATTGATTCCAGATCAGCAAGATTCTATTTTATTCTATCCGAATCCCAGTAAAGATAAGATCTATCTAAATACTGATATCGATTATGTTGAGATCTATGATAGTAAAGGAGCTCTTGTGGACAAGAAGAAAGTTAGTGATAAAGAGATTAGTATTTCACACTTAAAACCAGACATCTATTTTATAATTTTATTCAAAGGGAAGCAAAAAATACAGAAAACACTGCAAAAACTATAATTATTACCAACCAGAAAGAATATAATTTTTAATAATGACGATAGAGACACGCATTATTTTTAAGGATTTTTTGATATTTAATTTAAAAAATTCCTTAATCCGAATCATTGTTTTTCCAATAATCGCGTTGATTTTCTTTGGAATTAATTATTATGATGCGGACGATACTAACCGCGATTTTCTTGAGTCCACCGCTCTCTGGTTGCTGATTTTTTTTATTTTTATCATTATCCGGACCTATTTCAGTGTAAGAAAGACTTTTTTCTCCAATACCATGATTCAGGAAACGATTTTCTATACTTTTACCAATGGATATATGTATTCTGAAGGCGAAACTTTTGATGCCGAGGTGGGCTGGGAAAGCGTGTATAAAATAAAAGAAAAACGAGACTGGTTTCTTATCTACCAAAATGCACAGGTAATGAATATGGTTCCTAAAAAGTTTTTCTCGAAAGATCAAATTACAGAACTCCGGAATATAATTAAAAATAATAAAGTACGTTCGACCTTAAGAAACGATTAATTAATTTTTAAAACAATAAAAGTAGTGCTCAGTTAAAATTGAGCGCTATTTTTTATTTAATTTCTTGCTACATTTGAGCATGATCAAAAACATAAAAATTCTTTGGATTTTTTTATTATAAATTGTATCTCAGATGAGATCTATGTTCTTTCTGACGCTTATGTGACAAAAATTAAATATTTAGAAGAATTGCAACAGTTTATTTATCTTCCGAAAAGTATTTAATTTATATATTTGAATAATCAAATAAGATTCATGATGATTTCCGTAAAAAAGGCATTCCATTTATCCGTTTTCAGTTTATTTTCATTAGCCTTTATGAAAGGGCAGACCAAAGTACCTTTTGGGGTTGTAAAAGCTCAGGAAGGTTATGCAATGGTACGCGTTCATAAGGATGATTACCGAAAGATCATCGATAAGATCCGAATGAAAACGGGAGATGTTTTTGTATACGTGAAACCGGCTCCAGGAGAAACGGAATGGATCTGGATCAAATATCCTGAAAAGCAGGATTCGGAAAAGCCTTTCGTAAGATATGACAGCCTGAATAAAGAAGGAATAGTAAATAAAGAACGGGTAGCCTTTATCGATCAGCTTCCTAAATTTACACCCTCAAAATCTAAAAACGGAAAGTCATTAATTTTTACAGACAATACGAATCCCAAAATTCCTACCAACCAGAGAACAAAAGTGGTCATTGACATCTATCCTTCCTATGCCCATCTTAAAAGACAGGAAAAAGATGCCAACGGAAAGATCCTGACCGTTGATAAAGTAAAACCCTGGGGAATTGGCAACGAAATTCCGGAAGGAATGACGGAAATAAAATCAATTCGCGTACAACAGCCCGGGAGAGGTTCTGTATTTGTGAGGGAAGCTATTAAAAATCTATTCCAGCCTTCTGTGGATTTTGAAAATATCGGAGTAACCGCTCTGGATAACGATCATATTTTCTTGTATATGATCAATAGTTCGGGAGAAAACCGCTACACCACGCTTTGGAGCATCAATAAAGGACGGGTCATCAGCCAAATAATTTATAATAACCCGGAATAAATCCTTTTTTTACCTGTTTTATTCTTATTTTTGCACCCGGAAAAGCAAATCGCTTTTTCAGAAATTGGTTCTGCTTAAGTGCAGATTAAAAGGGAATCGTGTGTAAATCACGAACTGTCGCGCAACTGTAAGTAACTAAAGTCTTTTATTAAAAGTCCACTGTTTTGCTCTAAGGCGGGATGGGAAGGAGATAAAATGATGTTACGAGTCAGGAGACCTGCCTATTTCTTAAACAAAAAACTTTCGCGATCTGAAGTTTATTGATTTCATAGCTTTTTCAGGAATTCTCATGTTCCTGCAATAGTTCTGTTGTTAAATATGATTTCATTTCGCCTCAATTTAATAATGAAATATGACGACTACAGACGAAAGAATTGAAGCATCCGTAACCCGAATCTTTAAAGCAGTTTTTCCTAATACAACCAATCATTACGATACTCTTTTCGGAGGTACAGCCATGCAGCTGATGGATGAAGTGGCATTCATTACCGCTACCCGCTTTGCAAGAAAACGTGTCGTAACGGTGAGCAGCGATAAAATAGATTTTAAAAGGCCTATTCCTGCAGGAACCATTGTAGAATTGGTGGGAAAAGTTTCTCACGTAGGAAAAACGAGTATGAAAGTAAATGTGGAAATCTACACCGAGCAAATGTATTCTTATGAAAAGGAAAAAGCCATTGTAGGAGATTTTACTTTTGTGGCAATCGACGAATTCAAGAAACCAATTCAAATTCTATAAAGAAAACTGTTCAGGCCGCTTTCAGCTGGTCTGAACTACTATTTTCAAAATGTTTTTTAAAGCAATATCGGCAAGCCTTTGGTTCGCCGATTTTTTTATGATGAAGCTCTAAACCTTCAAGGTTTTAAAAACCTTGAAGGTTTGTTTCCTGCCGAGATGACAAAACGGACGAATGAGATTAATTAAACAGTATCATCTATGAAAATCTGTGAAATCCGGGGGAAATAAAAATCAAACTTCTATTTTAATTTTCAAACAATCTAAACTTTTTGCTAAATCCAAAAGTTTTGTGCTTGATCCAAATTTTCAACTGATGATTTTGATTAATACAAAAAAAATAGACCCCTTCTCAGAGGTCTACAAAACACAAAATGATGAAAAAATTATCTTCAAAAAATTGAAGACGAGTTTTGTTTATTAAAACAAACTACTACTCTGAGTGCACAACACTCATCACTTAAAAAAGAAAGTCAGATTAGTAATACTAACTTTCCCAACACTACTATGAAATAAAAACTACCTTCTCTATTTTAGCTGTTATAATGATTAAACACAAAAATCATCTGGCTAAAATCTTCAAGTGATTTATTACTGCAAATCTATAAGGAAAATTGCATAGATCTATTACTACAATTATACTTTACTCATTAAAAAACTGATTACCAAACAACTAAATATCTGTTTTTTTTTGACATCACAGAATAATAAAAATATGTGTAATTCTGAGTTAGAATTTTCACAGATGTTACTGGTGATTTCCATAGCCACGAGTGTAGGAATTAAAATATTGGATTATTTGATTTCCAAAGATCACACAACATTTCAGAATTTTCTCGACAAATAACTTTTTAGATAAAAATCTTCTTCATCAGCAAAATCTGCGTGAGCATAATTTCTATCGCCACGAATTAACAAATGGTGATGGATTTTGCTGAATCCCTAAATTCTGGATTAAATCTCCTCTTTTTTTCTTCCACCATTCTCAGCCTATTTATTAAAGATTAAACTTTAGGATACTTTTTAACGAGATTCCTGCAGGAACGCGCCATTAAGTGCATGAGATTAATCAACAGTATCATCTGTGAAAATCTGCGAAATCTGTGAGAAATAAAATCAAACTCTTATTTAAAACATTCTACACTCCTGAAATAAAATTGGAAAAAAAGAGGCTGAAGAATAAATTCTTCAGCCTCACCCCTTATTACGAAAAACTGCTGTTCTTCCTATTTTTTTTTAGTAAAAAAAATTGCCTTTATCATTTTATTGATAAAGGCAATAAACACGTCATGAAATAAGCTTTACAGCTACACTTTTTTTTACTTTACCTATTATTTATTTGGTCTGATCTTCTTGATGATATTCTTAATTTTTTTTAAATTGAATTTTGAATACTCAAGAATTTGTTGTTTTAAATCTTTCGTAAAACTACTATTAAAATCTATTAAAAACATTACTACAAAATCACTACAAAATTACAAACTATTAAAAATCAAATACTTAAACTAATAATTTATCAAAATATGTGTAGTTTTTCAGTTCAAAATATTCCCGTTTAAACGATGAAAAATAAAATATTAAAAAGAGAAAGCCAGAAATATTAAATACCTCAATGGCTATCATGATTAAAATCGGAGTGAATGACGAATAGATCCGGCGTTTTGAAAGTTTCTCTTTAATTTTATTGGGAAAACGCACAAGGTTTAATAAAAATTTTCTATTTATAAAATTGTATTGAAAATTATAACTAAAAAATGTTTTAGCTTATATCTTGTTAAATTGCAAAAATTGAATGTCTTTTTAACGCAAAGATTGTACTGCTATCTACTGATTTTCGGAAGGCAAAATCCAATGAATTTACTTCACGAATCTTGAAAAAACGCTTTATCAAATTAACTTGTTAATTCTTCCTTGCACACTTGAGTGTATTTACCATTCTAAATTGGTTCACGTCAATTTGCAAAAGATTGGAGGTATAAATTTTCACCAGATCGGTTATTTTTAAATACATTTTTTATTATTAAAACGCATTTATAGTAATTTATAAAAGACAGAATGATATAAAATTACACAATATTACATATTTGGGCGAGAGCGTTTTCTTAATTAATTTTTTGCCCCTACTTTTGTCTCGATAAATAAAATATACACTCATCGATTTTTTATTAATCAATATTTTTCTAAACTGTGACTGGACTGCCTCTTCTATCTTGATTCCCTCTATACAGTTGAAGAGGCATATAGTCGTTTTTTTGTCGAAAAATTCAGAAATTTTAATTTTAATTTTAATTAATCGGCAAGCGCAAAACTTTTAACCCCAATTATTTGATGACGTTCATCAACCCGCACTCTTTTTAATTTTATCTTGTTAATTCTTATCTCATGAAGATGTTTTTTAATAATTTTTAAATGCATTTACTTACTTTTATTCTTGAAAATAAAGTTTTTAATATAATTTAAAAATCAAATTTGCAGAATTTATATTTTAAAATAAAGCAAACATAATCAACGCATTGCGATTTATTTTTTTTATGATTAAGTTTACCTTAATGAAAAAAATCTATTATCAAAAGATCGCATGTACAGGACTGCTCGTCATTATCTTTTTTGTCTTTCAAAAATATACAAGCAAAGACATAGAGGATTTTTCTGATGTGAAATTTATCCTAAAAAGTTCAGTAAATGTTTCCTTATCAGAATTTAATCCCAATGATTTGAATGAAAAACAATGGGAAAAGCTTGGTTTTTCTAATCAACAGGTTAAAACAATTTTAAATTATAAAACAGTTGTTGGCGGTGAGTTTATTTCTAAAGAGCAGTTTAAAAAATGTTTTGCTGTTTCACCAGAAAAATTCTCTGAGCTGAACTCTTATATTCTTTTACCTGAAATAAATAAAGACGCCAAATCTCATCATTTTGAAGGTTCTGATAAGAAATCAATTCATATTTCTATAACCTTTAATCCAGATCATTATCTTTTGAACGACTGGATAAAATTAGGGTTCAGTGAAAGGCAGGCTGAAGCGATCTTGAAATATAAAAATTATCTAGGCGGCAGTTTTGTGAGCAAAGAAAAGTTTAAAGAATGTTTTATTATTAATGACGATAACTATCGCAAATTAGCCCCTTTTCTTATTCTACCGGAAAAAACTCCTGTCCATTTTAAAAGAAAGGCGGAAAATTTTAATGCTGTAAAAAAGACGATCAACTCTCATTTTGATCCCAATATTTTAGATCTTCAAGGTTGGCAAAAATTAGGGTTTTCAGAAGGGCAAGCCAAGGTAATCATCCATTACAGAGATCGAAATTTAAAAGGTAGTTTTAAGAATTTAGAGGATATTCAAAAGTGTTTTGTGATCTCTGAAAAAAAATTTAACGAACTGAAACCTTATATTATCCTGAATTCTGCCACATTCACTAAAAATAAAGAAGCTTACAAAGCCGAAATCAAACAGGAAAAAACAAATTTTTCCGAAACAGATCTTAATTCTATACACTTCAGGCAGCTTCTTGAATTTGGATTGGATGAAAAAAGTGCCGGTTCGATTATAGGCTTTAGAAAAAAACTGGGAGGATTTGTTACAAAAGAACAAATCCTGGAAACTTATAATATTGATAAAGATTGGGTTGGGAAATTAATTTCAGTATGCCCCTTAAATACTTCCGGAATCGAAAAATATACCTTAGCAGATGCTCCTGAAGAATGGTTGAAAAATCACCCTTATTTTAAATATTCTGCTGATAAAATCATTTTCTACAGGATAAGTTATCCAGAAGATAAGAAAATATGGAAGTTTTTAAAATTAAAACCGGAATACGAAGCAAGGATGAAGCTTTATCTGAAATAAACTCCAAATCTTCAAGGTTTTAAAAACCTTGAAGATTTAATCTGTTCACGAATGAACAGAAGTATTTTACCTTAAAATAATATTATTTGTCATGGTGGTATGATTAATCAGTTTTCCTTTCTCATCGAGGATTTCAATTTCAGAAACATGCATTGATCTTCCTTTTCGGATGAATCTTGCTGTGGCAGTAACCATTCCGTCTTTTTTACTTCTTAAATGATTGGAATTGATATTCGTTCCTACTCCATAATATTTAGAACCGTCGATAAAGATATTGGAAAGGCTTGAGCCCAGAGTTTCTGCCAGAACACAACTGGCACCGCCATGCAAAATACCGAAAGGCTGGTGAACCTTTGGCTGTACAGGCATTGTAGCGGTTATGGTTTCATTATCAAGATCTATATCAATAAAATTTATTTCCAAAGTTTTAGCCAGCGTCACCTCGTCGCCCCAGGTGTTGAGGAACGCTAATATTTCCTCTTTGGTCTTTCCTTCTGTGTAGTACATCCCTCGTAAGATTTTTTTTATGAATGGTCTGTTGTATCACTTCCCATGATATTCGGATTCCAGTTTTCAGGAATCTTGGGTACAATATCATTTTTAATATAATAATCCTGAATTTCTTTCATGATATCTGAAAAAGAAGCAGAAGCAATTCTTTCATACGGTATTGTATATCCCAAATAAACGATATTTCTTTTGAAATCGCCTGCCGCCAAGACAATCGGAACTTTTGCAGCTAATGCCATGTGATAAAAGCCTTTTCTCCATTTCGGAACCCAGCTTCTTGTGCCTTCCGGAGTAATTACAAGACTGAAATCTTCTTTAGCAAACTGACTGGCAACGAAATTCACCAGATCATTTTTCTGGCTTCTGTCTATCCCGATTCCTCCTAAACCTCTAACGGCACTTCCGTACCAGGCTTTGGTATGAGCATCTTTAATGATGATTTTAATAGGTTTTTCCAAAGACCAATAGGCAAGGTTTCCTAAGATATATTCCATATTATGGGTATGAGGCGCCACAACAAGGATACACCTGTTCAGGTTACTCGCATCGCCCTGTAGAACGACCTTCCAACCCATTAATTTCAGCAGTGCTTTGCCAATTAGTTTTTTCATAGATCTCGTATTAAAACAGAAAAGTATAACCAATGTTTGGTTATACTTTACAAATATATTGAAATATTATTGCTCTTAAAACAAACCGCTGATTAAATCTACGATTTTCATTACTATTTCCAAGGCTACTTGTACCATTTGTTGATGTTTTTGATTTGGGTTATTAATTTTGTACGAATATACTATAATTTTCTGATATACAGCGATCAAAATTATATTATTTCGCTATCAGCAGAGAAGAAGAATGTGAATTTCAAACCACTGGCCTTCCATTCACATCTTCTGCCACTCTCTATAGTTTATTATTTAGTTTTTATAGAAATTTCATCTTTTCCGTCTTTGATCTTGATGTCTACATTTCCTTTCATTTTTTTGATGTTGGATTTCATAGAATCAATCACATGATCAGCTTGTGAAGCAGGCACTTTTTTACCGTTGATGATAACGCTGTCCTTGTCGTCTGAATTGTACTCAATCGTAGAACCGTTCACCGATATTTTATTTTTTTCGATTTTAATTGCGTTCGTACTGTTCTCACCATCATCATCATGATCATTATCGTTGAGCCCGTCTCCATCTAAATCTCCGTCAAAATAAATATTATCTTTATTAACCGGAATAATAATCATTCTCTCAGGAACCACCAGTTCATAGCTGATTCTGTAAGATCTGAATCTGTGATCGTAAGAGTACTTCATATAGTTCGGAAGAAGCACTTTATTATTTTCTACCTCCACAGGAACCGTGATCTGTACGGGAATATTATATCCGTTACCTTCTTTTTTGATAATTAAATAAGGCATTTTAATATCCGCTTTTCTTACAACGTCCACATCCGGATGATCTTCTTCGTATACGGTTTTCTTGTCAGAATAAATATCGTTGTCGTATCCTTTGAAGTTCTGAGGAATAACAACCTGTTTTAAATCTACATAAAGGGTGTCTGAAGTGGTATTAATGGCCACATTTTCCACATCTTCCTTACTTCCTTTATAGATAAGATTTTTTCTTGCCATACTGATTCCGAAATAAGTACCCAATCCTATCAGTAAAAGGAATAAACCGCCCAGAACCCAACCGATATTTCTCAATTTTGTCTTCGGAGAGAAAATCTTAATGCTTAACAGACTGAAAATAATGGCTGGAATTAAAGATCCCACAATCATAATGGCGATCAGAACCTTGTTTAATCCATTATCATCCATATAAAATTTCACTTCTGCTGCGCCCGGAAAATCGGCATCAGTACCGAAAATTCCGATAATTGCGAACATTCCGGTGATACTTCCTATCGTCATCAATACAAAAAAACAACCGATGATGTATTTAAAAACATTCCAGACTCCACTGCTTGCATTGCTGATATAAGGTTTGTTTTCTGTATATATCTCTCCTACTCTCTGTGTAGAATCATTGGTAAACTGTAAGATTTTGTTCGATTCTTCCTTTAAATTATCGAAATTCAGAGGCTTTCCCTTCATTTTCAAAAAATCAGATGCACTGCTCGCAATGGGTAAAATAGCCCATAAAATCACGTAAAGCAAAGGAATAAACAACATCGTCGGCGGGTTGAAACAGAACAGGATAAATACCCCTACCCAGATTAATCTCATTCCCGTAATATCCATTCCGAAATAAGCGGCTAAACCGGCACATACTCCAGCTAATTTTTGTCTTTCAGGATCACGGAATAATTGTTTTTTATCAGAATATTCCGTTCCGTGGGCACCTTTTTTCGAAGTATTTTTTTCAGAATAATAAGCTTCCTCCTGCTCTTCTATTTTTTCAGGAGTTCCGATTTGTGCAATTACCTTCTCTACATCAGAATCATTGATAACTTCTCTTTTCTCTAAAGAATCTTTAAAGATCTCCACCATTCTGATTTCTATGTCATGCATTACCTCATCTGCTTCTGCAGCATCCAAAGCGCTTCTGAGAGCGTTCAGGTAATCGCTGAGTTTTATATAGGCATGTTCTTCTATCATAAAAGAAAAACCTGCGAGTCCTATTGAGAGTGTCTTATTCATAGCTTTGTTTTTTTAATTTTTTTGAGTAATTTGGTTAACCGACTCTGTGAGCTCAGCCCAGGTATTCTGCAGTTCATTTAAAAACAGTTTACCTTTTTCTGTAATCTGGTAATATTTTCTTGGAGGTCCTCCCGTAGATTCTTCCCATCTGTAAGACAAAAATTCTCCGTTTTTCAATCTTGTTAAAAGAGGATAGAGGGTTCCTTCCACTACATCCAGTTTTCCTTTTTTCAGTTCATCTATAAGGTCGGAAACATACATTTCGCGAAGATTGATGAGACTTAAAATACAGAATTCCAGAATTCCTTTTCGCATTTGCGCTTTGGTATTTTCAGTATTCATCTTTAATAAGTTTTGTTAATTAGTTATCCTAAAATCGATTTTGATTCCTAGCTAGCTGAACCTATTTCGATTTTACATTACAAAGATATATAATTAAAATGGTAATATGCAATACAAAGTAGTATGATTTTTAAACTAAATAATACAAAATGCTGATTTTCAGACTTATAATTTTTTATCATAAATTAACTTCAACTGAATTTCTATTAAAATTTATTGAAAAAACTTTAGATTACTGTATTTTTATAATGAAAAGAATAGCGTTTTTAAGAAAATAATGAAATAAGTTGCCGGTTTGTGGCGAAGTATTTATTCAAATTTTTACTTTATATTTGGTTTTATTTAAATTATTTTTGAGCATATTTTAATTTCTAATCTTTAATTTGTCCTTAAGATTTTAAATGATGCAGCATTATATCTCTAAATAATTCCTAAACTATCTAAACAGCTTCTACCCGATCATGAAAATAAAGAAGGAAATTGATTTTATTCTGGCCGTTGATGCCTTAAAAAATGTACAAAGAAGAAATTATAATGCTGATGACTCGAGAAGGGAAAATACCGCAGAACATTCATGGCAGATCATTATTTTGGCGCAGATTCTCTTCCCATACGCCAAAAGCAGAGCAGATATCGATCTTCTGAGAGTGATCAGAATGTTGTCTATTCACGATCTCGTAGAAATTGAAGCAGGAGATACATTTCTTTTTGATGAGGTGGGAATGGCAGGAAAATTTGAAAGGGAACAGGTTTCTGCCCGGCATATTTTCGGAATTTTAGACGAACCCCTAAGGACAGAATTTTTTAATCTCTGGCTGGAATTCGAAGAAGAAAAAACAGCAGACGCTATTTTTGCCTGTGCTATTGACAGAATAATGCCCTTTATCCTGAATGCTCATACCTCAGGAAAAAGCTGGACTGAAGCGGGCGTTACCGAAAAACAGATCAGAAATATGCTTGAAAATGCCATCCGCAGAGCTTCTGACGAAATGGGTGAAGCCTTTGAAACCTTACTGAATTTAAGCCTGGAAACGGAAAAAGTAGTTAAATAATCTGAGTTCACGATAGAGCTGGAAGCTCGAAGAGTGAGGCTGGAAGTTCTTTATTTCGTTATAATAACAAAATTTCAAAGAAAAATGGAAGGATTTGATTTTTATCACAATCCATTATCTCCATCTTCCAGCATTTGGCTTCTATAATCTGTTATATGGATAAGTCTGGTCTCCCGAATTCAGATTAAATAACCTTTAATATGACGTCAGAAAGAGCATCATACATTAATTGTTGAGATAATCATGTATAATTCATTCTGATTTTTAATATCCATTTTTTTATTGATTCTGTATCTTCTGGCTTCTGCCGCCCGAATTGTAGAGTTGGTATATTGAGAAATTTCTTTGATTCCAAAACTCATTTTAATCAGCGAGCAGAAATTAATATCTGAGATATTAAGCTCAGGATATCGCTCCTGAAGGGTTTTATAAAAAGAGGGATAAGCTTTCTGAAATTCAATATAAAATGCATTGATATCTTCTTTCGCCAGCTGTACCAATTTTTTGGTCGTATTCGGTTTATTTTCAAAAATCGGAATTGGAGATTCCATAACTTTTACTTCAGAAACGGGAATAACTTCTTTCAATGCTTTTCTATCGTATTTTTTATAGAATAACCATCCCAAAAGAACTGCGATAACAAAACCTCCGGAAATATAATACCATGTATAATCTATTGTTTTCTTTAAATTAAAGATTTTATTATTTATTTCATTAACAAAAGTAACATCTCCGGATCTTTTTTTAATAATATCGATACTGTCGACGAGCCTCTTATATTTCCCCGAATAATAGTTCGCTTTTTCATAATCTTTCATCCCGGCATAGGATTCGGAAAGCATGGGATATATTTTCATCAGCCTGATGAAATGTTCCACTTTTCCTGAGCGGTCCAGTGCTTCGGTTAAATATTGAATCGCCAGAGGATAATTTTGTTGGTTATTAGCAATTCTTCCTTTGATGATGAGATTGAAAGCAAACAGAGGTTCACTTTTGAATTTTAATGATTTCTGATCCAGAATAGCACTATATTTTTCAGCTTCTTCATGATCTTTTAAATAGGTTAAAGACCATGTAAGAGAGACCAAAGTAAACATTTCTGTAGCATTTCTGTAGAGGTTGGATACGGAGAGTTGACCGACTTCTTCCAACGCCTGCTTTTTGAGGCTGACAATCTGATTCTGATCGATGTGATCTTCTTTAATGACGATAATATCTGCCTGTGCAAGTAATATAAAAATATGATTAATATGTCTGTCATCCTCCGAGGTTACCAGTTTATTATACTCTTCGGCTTTAGCCAGTATTTTTCTGGACGCATTAAGATGATCCAAGTCCAACAATAATCTTTGCTGAAGCAGGGCAAAGCGGCTCAGCATGTTATAGTCACTTTCTCTCGATGCGAGATCTATTCCTTCGTTTATTTTTATCAGTGCCGCATCCCACTCCCCAGCAGTATAATACATTTTTGCTTCTTCAAAAAGAGACATAATCTGCCCTTCAGGATAATTTGCCTCACGCGACAAGTAATAAAAATCCGTGATATTCTTAAGGAGAAGATCAGGATTAGAAGTACCGTGCAGATAGCTTTTTTCTATCAGCTTACCGATACTGTCAATTTGTTTCTTATAGATTTTTTGCCCAAATATAATGCTGGGAAAAACAATTAAGAAAACTAATAAAAAAGTGTTTTTTAACATTCCTTAGCTATATAATGTCGTTTTCTTGAAGGGGCAAATATATAATAATTATTTTCTCTTCGATTATTAATTTAAAATAACAAATCCACTTCTTTTTCCACATATTATTTCAAAAAACATCAAAAAAAATTACATTATGAACAAAAATACACAACAATACACAATAACCCAGACGAGATTCTTTTCCAGAATTTTTGCTACTACTTTTACCAATAGCAAAGTGGTAAACTGATTGATTTTATTAATCAATTTTTTTTCCAAATAATCTATAAACCAATGCCTTATACTTACCCCTTCCACAAACTCACTTTTTATCCCTAAAATGTGATTTTTTAAGTAAACCGTTTTTATGATTCAAATGCATAAATGATGCTGAGAACTTCAAAATATCACTTATAAATTTATAAATCTGGAAGGTCTTAAAAACCTCCCAGATTTTACGGAAAAACATTTAAACTTAAAATTTAAGATCACCTTCTCATCAAAAAATCTGCAAAATCTGCAAGAGCAAAACGCACAAAAAAATTCAGCAGATTTCCAAATGATGCCGTAATAAAATTTTAAACCTTCAAGGTTTGTTGAAAAATATTAAAACTTAAATAATCATCCCATTAAAAAATCTGCAGAATCTGCAAAATCTGCGAGAGCAAAAACACACAAAAAAATTCAGCAGATTTCCAAATGATGCCAGAATAAAATTTTAAACCTTCAAGGTTTAATAACCTTGAAGGTTTGCGGAAAAACATTTAAAATAATCATCCCATTAAAAAATCTGCAGAATCTGCAAAATCTGCGAGAGCAAAAACACACAAAAAAATTCAGCAGATTTCGAAATGAGGCCGAATAAAATTTTAAACCTTCAAGGTTTGAAGAATAATAAATAACATCCCCGCGAAAAAAAAAGCCACCAAAATGGTGACTTTTCTAAAAACTGACAGATCATATTAATCTAATTTTCCTCCCAACGCTTTAAACAGCAAAACATTATTTCTTGTATTCTGATGTCTGAACTGCAACAGATCCAACTCTGCCTGCAGTTTGCTTTTTTGAGAATTAATCAATTCAAAATAATTAGCGTAGCCCGTTACATACAAATCATTGGAGACCTCAACGCCACGGTCGAGGAAACCTACTTCTTCAGATTTCAGCTGCAAAACCCTTTCATAAATTTTGGTCTGCTTTAAAATCGACTGAAGTTCGTTAAATGCTGTAGTTACACTCTTCTGATAGGTTAAAAAAGCGATTTCCTGCTCCTTACCGGCTACATTGAATTCATGTTTTAATTGTCCTTTATTAAAAACAGGAACCATTAAACCTCCCAACAACTGCCCGGCAAGAGAAGCCGGATTAAAAAAAGTTCCGGCAGAAAATGAATTCAGTCCAAAGCTTGCTCCTAAATCGATTTTTGGATAAAATGCAGCACGCGCCGCTTTGGCATCGGCCTGAGAAGCTTCCAGCACATAATAATTGGATGCGACATCCGGTCTGGAATGGATTACTGTCTCGACATTAATATTTTTATTTAAAATGTCCATATTGGTAGGCATCAGCACATTTCCACGTTTAATCTCGCCGCCATAGCTTCCCGTTAACGTCGTTACCGCCTGCTCTACCGTGACAATTTCAACTTTAATATGTTCAATCTCTGCGAGCCAGTTGTTATTCTGAGCTTTAAATTGCTGAACTGCCAATTCTGTTGCTTTCCCGACTTCCCTTTGCGCCAGGACGATCTCGAACGCTCTCTGCTGAAGATTATAGTTTTTCTGATAAATCGCTAATCGGTTATCTAAAGCGACCAATTGGTAATAGAGATTCGCAATATCGGTGAACAATTCAACCTGTAAAAGCCGCAGACCTTCTGCTGAAGCCAGATATTTTTTCTGGGCTGCCAGCTTTTTATTCTTAAGCTTTCCCCAGGCATCAATTTCCCAACTGCTTCTTGCGCCCAGCCAGTAATTGGGTGTAAAATCACGATTGATTTTCTGTTCTTCTGTGATATTTTGTGAAAGATTGGTATCATAATTTCCTACGCCATCCATTGTATATTTTCCATAACGGTCTCCTGAAGCTGTCGCACCAATCTCTAAAGACGGTAACAGGTCCATTTTAGAACGCTGCAGAAAACTGTTGGCGATATCCACCCGTTGCTGAGCAATCTGAAAATCCTGATTTTCACGAACCACTTTATCAAAAAGAGCCAATAAATTTTCATCTTTAAAATACTCTTTTAAATTAATTTGCTGAAAATCTGAATTTTCAGAAGTATTTTCTTTATTTACAATATGTTTGGGGAGCTCTTTTGATTTTTTTAATTCTGTGACTTTGGGCACCGCACATGAAACTAAACTGAAAGCTGCGATTCCCAATATGATATTTCTATGATTTAACCTTTTCATCTTTCTTTTTATTTTCAAGTTTTGCAAAAAATATGTACAATCCGGGGATAATAACCAGTCCGAACACCGTTCCGATCAACATTCCTCCCGCGGCAGCCGTACCAATAGACCGATTTCCCACCGCTCCCGCTCCGGAGGCGATACATAAAGGAATTAATCCCGCTACAAAAGCAAAAGAAGTCATTAAAATCGGACGAAGACGTTGTTTTGCTCCTTCAATGGCAGCAGGAATAATATCATAGCCTTCTTTATTTCGGGCGACGGCAAATTCTACGATCAGAATGGCATTTTTAGCTAAAAGTCCGATCAGCATTACCAAGGCCACCTGTGCATAAATATTATTATCCAGACCAGCCAGCACCAAAGCGATGTATGAACCGAAAATTCCCGTCGGTAAACTCAGTAAAACAGGCAAGGGAAGAAGAAAGCTTTCATATTGAGCCGCTAAAAGAAGATACACGAAAAGGAGGCAGATCATGAAAATATAGATGGTCTGATTTCCTGATAGAATTTCTTCCCTCGTCATTCCCGACCATTCAATATCGAAGCCTTTGGGAAGTGTTTCTTTGGCTATTCTTTCCACCGCTGCGATGGCATCTCCCGAACTGTATCCGGGAGCAGCTTCACCATTAATCATCGCAGACATATACATATTATATCGCGTTAATACTTCTGGGCCATATACTTTCTCAATTGTAATGAATGTTGAGAAAGGAACCATTTCTCCTTTATCGTTTTTCAGATATAAATTCAGAATACTTCCCGGTGTATCGCGATGTTCCGGACTGGCCTGCACCATCACCTTATACATCTGGCTGAACCTGATGAAATTGGTTGCGTAATAAGAACCCAGCATGGTTTGCAGGGTAGACATCGCGTTATCAACAGAAATCCCCTTTTTCGCCGCCATATCATAATCAATATTAATCATATACTGCGGGAAAGTAGCGTCAAAACTGGTGAAATTATTTTTAAGCTCAGGCGATTCATTTAGCTTTTTCACAAAATCTTTCGTGATCTTATCGGTATTTTCCACCGTTCCGCCTGTTCTGTCCAGCAATCTGAGTTCGAAACCACTGGTATTACCAAAGCCGGGAACCGTGGGCGGTGCAAAAATTTCTATCTGAGCATCCGAAATTCCTTTTGTTTTTTCTGAAAGCTCTGCTATAAAATCGTTAACGGAAATATCCCTCTGTTTCCAGTCTTTAAGGTTAATCATCGCCATTCCGTAAGAAGAGCCGGCAATTTCTGTCACAATGCTGTATCCTGCCAGAGTGGTTACATTTTCTACCCCTTTGATTTTTTTGGCAATCGTGGTCACCTCATCCAATACCTTTTCCGTTCTTTCCACCGTGGCTCCCTGAGGAGTCGTTATGCTTACATAGGCCATCCCCTGATCTTCCATCGGGATAAATCCTGTCGGTAAAAATCTGCTGGTAAGCACCGTTAGTGCTATAAAAAGAAATAACAATCCAAAAGTAACCACCGTTCTTGTTGCAAATTTGGATAAAATGCCGACATAGCGATCCGTTAATTTATCAAATCCTCTGTTGAAACGCTGGAATGCCTTATCTATTATATTTTTCTTTTTATGATGATTGTGAGGTTTTAAAATAATCGCACACAAAGCCGGAGTGAGGGTTAATGCATTAACTCCCGAAATCACGATGCTTATCGCCAGCGTTAAAGAAAACTGCCGGTAAAATACTCCCACCGGACCATCCAGAAACGCCACCGGAATAAATACTGCCGACATCACAATCGTAATCGCTACGACAGCTCCCGCGATCTCTTTCGTGGCACTAATGGTAGCTTCCAAAGGCTGCATACCTTCTTCCATCTTTACGTGAACAGCCTCGACAACGACAATCGCGTTATCCACGACAATACCAATGGCCAAAACCAAGGCAAATAAAGTCAATAGATTTACAGAAAAATCAAGCATATTCATAAAAGCAAAAGTTCCCACCAATGCCACTGGAACAGCTAAAACCGGAATTAAGGTGGAACGCCAGTCCTGAAGGAAAATAAAAACCACAATTCCCACCAGGATAAAAGCTTCAATAAGGGTTGTTAAAACGGCACTGATTGATGCATCCAAAAACCGGGAAACATCATACGCCATATTGTATTCCATGCCGGGAGGGAAAGAAGACACCTTCAATTCTTCCATTTTGGTCTTCACACTTTCAATTACTTCCGAAGCATTAGAACCGGGGCGCTGCTTCATCATTATCGATGCGGAAGGTCTTCCGTCGGTTTTGGAAACCATTCCGTAGTTCATGGCACCAAATTCTACTTTTGCAATATCTTTCAGCTTTAAAATAGTTCCGTTTTCATCTGCCCGAATCGGAACTTCCTCATATTGTTTAGGTTCATAAAATTTACCCTTATATTTAACAACATATTGCAGCTGACTCGATGTTTTCCCCGAAGTCTCCCCTACTTTTCCGGGAGCTGCCGAAATATTCTGTTTCTGTAAAGAGGTAATGACCTCGTCTGCAGAGATACGGTAAGCCGCCATTTTCTGCGGATCCAGCCATACTCTCATCGAATATTCTTTCTGCCCCATGATCTCAGCACGTCCGACACCATCGATACGCTTTAATTCCTGAAGCACATTAATATCCGTAAAGTTGTATATAAACTGTTCATCCTGACTCGGATCTGTACTGGTAATATTCAGATACATCAGCATACTGTTCACCTCTTTTTCTGTAGTAACACCGGCCCGGATTACCTCTTCCGGCAACTCATCCAAAATGGTTGTCACTCTGTTCTGAACATTTACAGCGGCAACATCGGGATCAACACCCACTTCAAAGAATACCTGAATCAGTGTTAATCCATCATTGGAAGTTACCGTAGACATATAGGTCATTCCGGGAACCCCGTTAATTGCACGCTCCAGGGGAAGCGCCACTGCATTGGCCGAAACCTCGGCATTGGCTCCCGTATATTTAGCCGTTACCGTTACAGAAGGCGGTACAATATCGGGAAATTGGGTAATCGGCATTTTCATTAATGCCATAATTCCCATCAAAACAAAAAATATGGAAATAACCAGCGAAAGAACCTTTCGCCTTATAAACATTTCTACCATCGCTATTTGATTTAAATTGTATGAAAGATTAAAGTTTCTTTTTAATATTAACTACATCACCGTCTTTTAAAGACTGTGTTCCTTCATAAATGATCAAATCGCCATTTTTCAGACCACTGTCTACCAAATAAGAATCTCTTAAGGTGCTTGCGATCTGAATATTCGTCATTTTCACTTTATTTTTATCATCCACGGTAAAAACATAGGTCTTATCCTGAATAGAAAACGTGGATTTTTGTGGAATTAAAATAGCGTTGGGTTGCTTTTCAGAAATAATCAACTTACCGGAAGTTCCGTGCTTGATTAAGTGCTTCGGATTCGGGAAGGCTACTTTATACTGGATGGAACCCGTTGCTCTGTCGATGTCGCCATCCGCTGTTTTCAGAGTCCCATTATACTGATAATGTGCTCCATTGGGAAGAGTGAGTGCTATATTTTGCTGTTTTCCAAGCTTGTCATTGGCTAACATTTCGAAATAAACATTTTCCGGAATAGAAAAGTAGGCATACACCTCATCCAGCTGAGAAAGCGTGGTTAAAAGCGAGCCGTTTTCCACCAGACTTCCGTCTTTAAAAGGGATAATATCAATTATTCCGTCAAAAGGCGCCACCAAATTTGTAAATCCTATTTTTTGAAGTACTGTTTTCTTTTCGGCATCTGCATACGCGCGCTTTGCTTTGGCAGATGAAAGTCTTGCTTTCACCATCTCCAGCTCGTTACTGGCGACAAACTTTTTTGCGTATAAACTTTCGATCTGCTTTAATTCTACTTCGGCGATGCGAACATCGGCATCAGCCTGTTTAAGAGCTGCATTGGCTTTTAACAGATCCATTTGAAGTTCAGCATCATTGATTTTGAATAAAGGCTGCCCCTTTTTTACAAACTGCCCTTCGTTTACATACATTTTCTGGATAATTCCTGCGATCCGAGAACGGATCTCTACATTTTTCTTTGCCTGAATATCGGTTACAAACTGATTACTCACCAGGGTATCTTTCACCTTTACCTTTAGCACAGGAACATCCTTAATCTGCTTTTCACTTTTTTTCTCCGCTTTACTGCATGAGACGGCGAATAATATTGCTGTACAGCAAATTATTACATTTTTTAAATACATTTTAGATATATTAAATTATAAAATTGGTTTGAAATAAACTGAAATTAAATAATTTAACTAATAGAGCTGAAGAAGATGCAGGAAAGATTTTACCCCACAGACAATCGTCATGGAAATAATAGGAAGGCTGATTTTCTGAACCCAATTAACCGCGCGAAAGATGACTATTGTTTCATTTTCCTCCCGCTTCTGAACAGAATATTTACCTATTTTTGAAGTGGCAGGAATGGCCTTTGCATTCATATCCGCCTGCTCGAAGACATCGAGCGTACAGATATTCGTGATTGGAGGCAAGCAGGGTAATTTATTTAATGATTTTTCGGCCCATTTCGAATTGAAAAGGGTAAAAACAATCATAAAATAGAAAAATATATACGACCTCAGACTAGCCATGCCAAATCAGAACATTTTTTGTTTTCGATAAAAAACTGTGAATACGACAAAAATAGGGCTTTTTTTATGAGAAAGGGAAATCATTTATGTTAAAAAAACTTAAACTTGGCTATTATCGCAGGTTTCTGACCGATTGCTGATCGCTTTGTGCTACGATATTTCAGACAGAAAGCATGCGATAATTGATCATTAATTTTCTTTTACGGCTTTGCCATAGACTTCGAGTGCTCTTTTTCTGGCAAACGTATGTTCCACCATCGGATCGGGATTATTTATTTCTTCTGAGCTGAGCCAATTTTTGATATATTTTAAATCCTTATCAAATTTCTTGGTTTGCTCGGAAGGGTTAAAGACTCTGAAGTAAGGAGCTGCATCGCAACCGCAGCCTGCTGCCCACTGCCAGTTTCCGTTGTTGGAAGACAATTCGTAATCCAGTAATTTTTCTGCAAAATATGCTTCTCCCCAGCGCCAGTCGATCAGAAGATGTTTGGTGAGAAAACTGGCCACCACCATTCTTACTCTGTTGTGCATAAAACCGGTTGCATTTAGCTGGCGCATTCCGGCATCTACGATGGGATATCCTGTTTTTCCCTCACACCAGCGTTGAAATTCCTTTTCATCGTTTCTCCACGCGATATTTTCGTATTTTTCTTTAAAAGAATGATGCACGACTTTTGGAAAATGATAAAGGATCTGCATGAAAAACTCTCTCCAGATCAGCTCTTTTAACCAAGTCTGGTTATGCTCAGCAGCAAATTTCACACATTCACGAACAGAGATGGTCCCGAATCTTAATGCAACTCCCAAATGCGTGGTGTGATCCAATGCCGGAAAATCTCTGAATTGATCATAATTATGAATAATTTTCTTCTCTAAAATCGGTTTTTTAAACTCAATTCCTGTTTTTTCAAAGCCAATATCTTTTAATGAGATGAATTTTGGCGCCGAATACTGTAAAAATTGTGAGAAATCGGTCTTAAAAGCATGATTTTTTTTAAGGTTAAAATTTTCAAGCCACTTTTTAGAATAAGGTGTAAAAATAGTGTACGGATTTCCGTCATTCTTTACCACTTCTTCTCTTTCAAAAATCACCTGATCTTTAAAATCACAGTACTCAATTGTATGTTTAATGAGTAAATCTTTGATTTCCTGATCTCTTTTTATTGCCTGAGGTTCATAATCACGGTTACAGTAAACGGCCTCAATATCATACTCCTGCATTAATTTTTTAAAAACCTCCGAAGGTTTTCCTTTAAAAGTTGAAAGCCCGCTTTTATGAGATTTTAATTCTTCATGAATTCCTTCTAAAGCCTGGTGAAAATAATCAACCCTTTGATCCGATTTATTTTCGAGATGATCTAAAATCCCTGTATCAAAAATAAATATTGGCAAAACTTTACGTCCGGATTTCAAAGCTTCCTTTAAGCCTGAATTATCATGTAACCTTAAATCCCGGCGAAACCAAAAAACAGTAATTTTCTCCATATTAATGATTAAAGCGTTGTTCTAAGATTTTATAACGGTAATTGAAGATGTCTTCGAGCTTCTTTTTCACCAGCACAGTATGGGCAATTTCGCCTAAAAATCCTAAAGGAAGTTCATAATCCACCGTATCTTTCATTAACACGCCGTTTTCATTTTCTATAAATTCATGATGATGATGCCATAGTTTGTAAGGTCCTTTTTTCTGAAAATCGACAAAACTTTTTTGAAAATCAACTTTAAGAATTTCCGTCTGCCATTTCATTTTAATCCCGAACAAAGGCGAAACCAAATAATCAATGATCATTCCTTCATAGATCTCATCCTTTTCAAATTGGGTCAGAACAATGAATTTCATGTCTTCCGGAGTAATCTCGGACAGGTTGCCTGCCGCAGAGAAAAATTTCCAGGCAGTGGGGATATCGCAGTTTAATTGCTGTTCGCGAAACAGTTGATGAACCATACTTTTTTTTCAAGTTTTTATGCAATAAAAGTACCATAAAAAAACCACCATGGAAGGTGGTTCATTTACTTTTATTGTACAATTGATTAAAAATGTTCTATTAATTATTTATAATGAAGAAATATTCCAATATCGGTAGGAGTCCATAATGCCGCTTTTTGTCCGGCAGCTTTTAAGGTATCATTGGCCCATGTGTTGCAGGTATTCAGGAAACTGTATTTCCCTTTAGCATCATAGAAAGCATCATGATCGCCGTACACTGCGTTGGTTGGGACCAAAATAAAATTCCCGTTCTGATCTTTATCGAATTTATCTTCTACAAACGTCACCAATTTTTTGTACTGTTCCCGGCTGATTAATATTTTTTTGCAATCATCACCTTCTTTCATTTCTTTATAAAAAGTACAGTGCATGGCAGAATCGCTTAACCAGAAAGCCGCCTTAACTGCCGTTGAAAATTTAAGATCTGCCCAGGTTGGGGTGTCAAGATAAAACCCTTTATCCCCCCATCCTACTCCTACATACTGATAATCTGTTTTTTTGGAAAGTGTATTATTGAAAAGAATTTTTGAACTCCAGTCTTCCAGATCATTTTTCACGGGCATCACGATATCGGTATGTACGCCATTGGTATAAATATAGATTGGAATTTCTTTTTTCTGTCCATCCTCTTTTGCTGAAACTTCAATATACGGTAAAAAGTAGCCTAAAGCAATATAAAGGACTACAATCCCTAAGAAAATTCCGATAATTTTTATTAAAACGATCAACATTTTTTTCACAGCTTTCTTAATTATGATTAATAAAATTTAATTTTCAATATTTTGTAAAAGTATTTGTTTTAATTGAAAAAATCGCTACATTTAATTACGAAATACATCACAAATATGCGTAAAAACACCAAATCCCAAAAAAGATTAAAAGTACGGGTAAAAGTAGCTCCAAAAAGAGTACAAAAAAGACGTTGATTTTCAGGAGTTCCCCACTCATGAAAGTCAATTTTTCTTTTATAGTAAGCTTTTAGCTCATTTATTTAAGTTTTATCTTTACCTTCTTAAATTAAAAAAATTTAAGAAATGGCTCGCTATCCTCTTTAAGTTTGGAAAGACAAAATTCCAAAAGAGGATTTATCACCAAAATTCTGAACTACTTCTTATCTGAAGATCCTTCTAAAAACTCAATATTTCTCTTCAAACCCGCAAATTTGGTTCTTTTTACCGGAGATTTTCTAAAGATTTCTGAGAATAATTCCTGTGTAATTTCTTTCCATTCTCCTTTAGTGAAATTTTTCAACGATTCATTCGGTTGAAATTTACTCTGCTGATTGGGAGATGAAAACCGGTTCCACGGGCAGACATCCTGGCAGACATCACATCCAAACATCCAGTCGTCCATTTTATCCTTAAAATAATCTGGAATTTCATTTTTTAGTTCTATCGTTGCATACGAAATACATTTGCTTCCATCCACAATTTTATCCGAAATAATAGCATTGGTAGGACAGGCATCGATGCATTTTCTGCAGGAACCGCAATGATCTGTCGTCGGATGATCCGGAATAAGCTCCAAATCACAAATAATTTCTGCCAGAAAGTAAAAAGACCCACTTTGCTTGGTAATCAGGTTAGCATTTTTTCCTACCCAGCCGATTCCTGATTTTTTAGCCCAACTTCTCTCCAAAACAGGTGCTGAGTCTACGAAAACACGAAATTCAAACTCTCCGATTTCGTCCTGTAATTCCGAGACCATCTCGCGGAGAATCTCTTTAATCACTTCATGATAATCTTCAGCATAGGCATATTTCGAAATTTTGAAATTTTCTAATGTTGAAATTTTTTCTTCCGGAAAGTAATTATAAGAAAGCGAAATAACAGATTTTGAACCTTCTACCAATAATCTGGGATCTAATCTTTTGTCGAAATGATTTTCCATGTATTTCATTTCTCCATGAAAATTATTCTTCAGCCACTGTTCGAGCTTCGGAGCATCTTCTTCCAGAAAATCAGCTTTTGAAATACCACAATTCTGAAACCCAAAACTTTTGGCTTTGGCTTTTATGAGCTGGGAATATTTTTCGGCACCTGAATTCATAATTTCGACTTGCAAAACTAAGATTATTTTATAAATTTGTTTAGACTTTAGATGATTAAACAAAGATAGGCATCTTTGAAAAAGTCTATTTTATATTTTTTAACTTTAAAACAATACTAATTATGTCTTTAGCAGAAGTAATAAAATCAGGAAATTATGAATTAATCGACGTTCGTGAGCCAATGGAACTGGAAATGGACGGAAATATTGAAGGCGCTAAAAATATCCCACTCGGTGAAGTAGAAGACAGACAGGACGAAATTCTGTCTATCCAAAAACCGGTAATCTTATTCTGCAGAAGCGGAAACAGAAGCGGAAAAGCATTAGAATATCTTAATTCTCAAGGTTTAAAAGAAGGTCATAACGGCGGTGGCTGGGCTGAGCTTAAAGCTAACCTGGAAGCAAATCAAGGAACTTTTTAAAGTTCCTTTTTTTATGTAAAAATGGTACTTATGGACTTGAAAGAGAGATTTGCGCAAAACTGTTCACCTTTTACACAAGATCACAATCTTATTGAAAAGTTGTGGCAGGAAATTGAAAAGAAATATGCTGAAAAGAGCAGGCATTATCATAATCTGGAACATCTTGGCCATATGTTTCGTGAACTTGATGCTGTAAAAGAAGATATCTCTAATTTTACAAATATTTCATTTTCTGTATTTTACCACGATATCGTGTATGATGCCTCATCAAAAAAGAATGAAGAAAAAAGCGCCGATCTTGCACAATCGAGACTTCAGCTGTTATCTTTAAATATTGATGATATATCTGAAATCCATCAGCAGATTTTAGCGACAAAATCACATCAGAAATCTGAAAAAGAGGATACTAACCTTTTGTTGGATGCCGACTTATCTGTATTGGGAAAGGATGCAGCAACTTATACAGACTATACCAAAAAAATAAGAAAGGAATATGCTGTGTATCCTGATTTTCTATATAATCCGGGTAGAAAAAAAATTCTGCAGCATTTTCTTCAATGGGAAAGTATTTTTAAAACTGAGGTTTTTAAAGCGAAATACGAAACGAAAGCAAGAGAAAATATAGTATCTGAAATTGAGAGATTATGAGGAAATCTCCGGGATTAATTCTTTCTTAGACGTGCTGAAGCACGTCATTGGCTCAATTAACCCTGCGTCCGTTGCGAAAAAGCACAATGATATTCATTTTGATTAATTAAAAAAGGCTGAGACCTTTTGTGTATTGTCCATTTTCTGTATCACAAATTCTGAATCCATTTATTCAAGTTTAAATCAGCAGATAATCCCAATTTTTTTTTAAGACGATATTTTGTTGTTTCCACACTGCGAAAAGTCAGTTTTGTAAAGGTAGCAACTTCTTTATTGCTAAGATTGAGCTTAATATAGGCGCAAAACTTTATATCGTTATCTGTAAGTCTGTTGTTATGTTTTAAAAGATTTTCGAAAAACTCAGGATATACTTCCTTAAACTTTATAAGAAAGAAGGGATCGCTACTCTTAGCTAATTCTGTAATCTGATCAAAAGAATTATATATCTGCCTTTCCAATTTCTGAACTTTCAAGGCTTCTTGTTCAAGGATACGGTCTTTTTCTGTATGTTTTGAAAGATTGATTTTATTTCTGATATATAATATAACTAAAAATACAACGATTAGTGAAATCGCGATACCAATAGCTAATTTTTCCTTTTTTCTCTTTTCCTTTAAATTATCATTCAGAAGTTGGTCTGTAACAAGATTTGTCGCCTCTTTTTCTTCTTTTTTTATAAGTTTGTTAATAGACCTGAATTTCTCCAGATAAACTTTTGATGTTTTTATATCACCAATCATCTGATAATCGCTTACCAATGAATCATATGTTCTTCTCAACGGTGGTTTAAGCTGAGCTTCCTGAAATAACGCTGATGCCTTCAAATAATACTCGATAGACTTTTCAGGATTATTTTTGATGTTATACAGATTACCGTAAGTAAACAATATTAATCCTTGAATTCCTTTAAAATTCTTATCGGGAGCTCCAGAAGCTTTAGAAAGGTAATACTCAGCAGAATCCAATTTTCTATGTGTGATGAAGCGATCTGCAATCTTGGCATAGGTTACACCGCTTGGCATCATATTGACAAGAATTTTATCAATTTTTTGTAAAGAATCCTGATTATTTAAAAAATTAAACCTTTTCCAGGTGTAGCAATAATATAACATATATTGTTTCTGTTTATGATCAGAAATCCTATAAGCATAATTTATGGCCTCATCAAAAGTATCGTTGGATTTATTCAGTATTCCTAATCTAGTATCATTTTTTGCATATTCACTATATAGCCTTGCCATTAGCAAGGGATCTTTAAGATTATTATCCTCCATCATCTTTTTCGCTTTATCCAGATAGTGAATACTCTCCCGATGCTTACCAAAAGCAAAACTGAGGAAACCAATATTTGTATAAATGGTGACAATTTTCTTTTTATCATTATTTTTTTCATAAAAAGCAAGAGCATTAAAATTGTATTGTAATGCCTCTATATTTTCAGCTTTACTATACAGTTCTGCAGTCATCTTAATATCCTTAGGAAAAAAAGAAAAATCCTGACAATAGCATTGCTTGTATAAAAAGACAAAAGCGAAAAAATATAATTTAATAATGGTCTTGTTTGGGAACATCTTATGACTAGCCTTTATTTAAAAATTAAATTTCAAAAAAATTAATAGAATATTTAGATAATAAAAAAGCATTTAAAAATTTATCTTCAATTCTTTATGCCGTTTATCATTTTTACATTTAAAGATTAAACGATTAAGTTTGATGATAAACTATTATGCAAATATTACTGCCAAATAATGGCAATTTATAAAAGTATTGAATACATGACGAATTTACACAAATCTATGATTATCAGTAGAATATGTGATTTTAATTTAAATAATTAACTGAAATTTAGTAAGTCATTTAACATTCCCTAGGTGATCAGCTATAAATCTAAACAGTAGATGCGGCGAAAGTACGAAAAATATCTTATGGCACAAGCCAATTAAATTACTTTTAAAGGAAGGTCTTGAAAAATATCAACAAAGCCTGATTAATCTTTCTAATCACCTTATTTTAAACGGTTTACTTTTTATGCTGTGCCATTGTAGTAATCATATTTCTGTGGATGAGTATAAATTTGTAACATTATTTGATCGATACTACATTAAAGACTACATTAAAGAAATACTAGTCAATTTTATGTTTATACAACGACTTCAATTACATTAAAAATTTAATTTTTTTAAAATATAAGAAATGAAAAAAAAGTGATTTTATTGTTATAAACTGCAACATCTCGCATTGCATCTCCTACTCTCTTCTTTTATGCTTGATGTTAACGCCGCAGATAACGGGTTTTTACCCGATTCACAGTACAGCTAAGTTTAAAATGTGGATTATCCCTTTAAATTAAAAACATAAAAACAGAGCCTTGGGAAAGCTCTGTTTTTATGTTTTATAAATTGACTCAACTATTATATTGATCTCTTTTTTATTTAATATTTTCTAATAAATTCCGTTACTTTATCCAAGACCGCTTCCGGATTTTCCTTATGCGGCGTATGTCCGATGTTCGGAATAATAAATTTCTCTGCGCTTCCCGTTACCTGTGAAATTGTTTTCTCCACCTGATCGAGTGTTCCGTATTCATCGGCCTCGCCCTGAATAAATAACAAAGGAGAGGTAATATTTTTAAGTAAATATTCGATATTCCAGGATTTGAATCTTTCGTTTAGCCAGATTTCAGTCCATGCTTTTACGATCATTTCCACTTTATCACCGTGATATTTTTGCAGACGCTCGGGCAGATTGGTGGTTTTATAGGCTTCTAAAGCTTCTTTTACTCCTTTCACTGTTAGGTCTTCCACAAAAATATGTCCGGCTTCACAAATCGTGGCCCGGATTTTTTCAGGATATTTTGAAGCCATGATTAAAGCAATCGTTCCGCCATCACTATGTCCGAAAATAATAGCTTCACTGATATTTAATTCTGTAAGCAAATCATTTAAAAGATCCGCTTCTGCTTCCATATAATTATTTTCGCGTTTATGAGTTGGCATCGGAAAAGATTTTCCGTAACCTAAACGATCATAAACCAACGTATTACAGTGATTTTCCTTAGCTAACTTTCCCGGAAAATCTCTCCAAAGCTGAGCGGAACCTAAAGAATCATGTAAAAATACGAGGGTTGGTTTATTTTCAAATATATTATCGTATTCTGTATAAAGTTTCTGACCGCTGACCTCAATTATTCTACCTTCCATTATTTTAAGTCCTTTATAAAACTGGATTATTTGCTTCTTCAAATTCTTTTAACAAATTTCTGAAAACAGCTTCTACCGGAAGTACATCATTAATTAATGCCGAAACCTGACCAATTTCGAGCTCACCTTCTTCCATATCGCCTTCAAACATTCCTTTTTTGGCTCTGGCTCTGCCCAAAGAAGCCAAAAGAGCCTCTTTATCCCGCCCGGTATGATAGATTTCTTCAAGTTCGTGAAAGAATTTATTTTTAACCATTCTTACAGGAGCTAATTCTTTTAATGTTAAATGAGTGTCCCCTTCCTGAAGCTGAGCTATTTTTTGTTTCCAGTTATCATGGGCACTTGCCTCCACCGTAGCGGCAAAACGAGAACCGATCTGAACCCCGTCTGCGCCCAAAATCATCGCTGCTTTTACCTGCGAACCCAAAGCAATTCCACCCGCGGCAATCAATGGTTTTGAGAGATGTTGTTTCACGTTCGGAATCAGACAGAATGTGGTGGTTTCATCTCTTCCGTTGTGGCCTCCTGCTTCAAAACCTTCTGCCACCACGGCATCGACGCCGGCATCTTCACATTTCAAAGCGAATTTTGTTGAAGAAACTACGTGAGCAACCTTTAATCCTTCTTTCTGCAGTGTTTCCGTATACGTCTTGGGATTTCCTGCCGAAGTAAAAACAATCTTCACGCCTTCTTCTAAAATGATCTGAATTACTTCATCCAGATTAGGATACAGCATCGGAACATTTACCCCAAAAGGTTTATCTGTAGCCTTTTTGCATTTTTGAATATTTTCTCTTAAGATATCCGGATACATACTTCCTGCTCCGATTAATCCCAGACCACCGCAATTAGAAACTGCCGACGCAAGTCTCCATCCGGAATGCCAGATCATCCCGGCCTGAATAATGGGATACTGAATATTAAAAAGCCGGGTGATTTTATTCTGATTCTGACTCATATCGTGAAGTTTTTTAGCTGAATTGAAATCTATAAAGTTGCTCATCTTGTAAAAATACTAAAAACAGTGATTTCTGAAAGAATTTTTTGTACAGATCCTAAACCTTCAGGGTTTTAAAAATCTTGAAGGTTTCTGTAATAAAAAAAACCTTCCGATTGGAAGGTTTCTGATTATTTTTTGATGGCATCTTTACTCCAGTTGCCTTTCAGCTGACAGGTGTCGTAACGTTTGTCTATGGAAATAAAGGTTGTCGGCAGTTTAGAATTTACAAACTTCTCTACCATTTCGCTTTTCTTTTTGTTAAGCGCCATTTGCTTTATTCTGTCATAATCCGTTTCAAGCTTAATCTGATGTGCAGGGATTACGTCTTCAATTTTAATGATTTTCACCACCTTTCTTTCTCTGTCGTCTGAATCTTCGAAAGCGGTTGTCATATCATCTTTATTAAGACCTGCCAATTCGTAACTGATGGTTCCGGGAATACTTTCTCTTTCCAATCTGTTTGAACCGTCCGATCCAGGAATTACTCCTCCGTTGAACTTTGTTCTTTTATCATCTGAAAATTTGAATGCAGCATCCTTAAAGGTAATCTTTCCATCCTGAATCAGAGTTCTGATACTATCCAGTTTCTTTTTAGCGGTAGTAATTTCCTCTTCTGTAGGAGTCGCTTTCAAAAGAATATGTCTTGCATCATATTGCTTTCCGGATTTTTTAATCAGCTGAATCAGGTGATAACCGAATTCAGACTCTACAGGGTCAGCAATTTCTCCTTCCTGAAGGTTCAGCGCTGTGGCTTCAAAAGACTTTACCATCTGCCCTTTGTTAATGTTTTTATACAAACCTCCGTTAGAAGCAGATCCTGTATCTTCAGAATAAATTCTCGCCTGGCTTTCAAAGGTTTCTCCCCCCTGAATATCGGCTTTAATTTTCTTTAATCTATTGATAAGATCCTGTTTGTGAGCTTCGGTAAGCTTTGGCGTCATTTCAATCTGAGCTAAAGAAATCTCATCCTTGATCTCAGGAAGCTGACTTTTATAAAGGTTATAAAAATCGGTAACTTCGTTAGGCGTTACATCTGCTTTTTCCGTCACACGCTGATATTTCGCCTGCCCGTAATAGGTATCGGTATCAATCTTCTCAATGGCATTTTTCATTTCATAGCCATTTCTGAATTTATAAGCCGCCAACAATGTTTTTTCGTCCGGAAACTGAGAAAGCATCTGCTGATATTTAGCATTTGCCTGCTCTTTAATGGCTGCAGAACGGTTTTCAATTAAGGTATCTTTTTTAGCTTCATATACCAAAAGCTTATTGTTCAGAAGATTTTCCAGGAAATCGCACTTATCAACATTACTGGAAGCCCCTTGTTGTTTTGCGTAATTAATCTGCTCATTGATATCGGATTCCAAAACAATTTCATCACCAATTACAGCAGCAATACCATCCACTAATTCTCCTTGTTTTAGCTGAGCTTTCATGGTATTTGTAGCAAATAACATGATGAAAACTCCAAAAAGAAAAGTGATTTTCAGTTTATTTATCATTTTACTATTTTAAACAAGTTGCAAATTTATAATTCTTAATGAATTACACTCAATTTTTTATTATAAATATTTCTTAAAAAGACTTATTTATTGTACTTCAATATCAAAAGTGGTTAATTCTTTGAATTGTCTTAATCTGCTGAACATATCTGCTTCCGTTACTTCCTGAATTCTTTCGGTTCCGAATTTCTCAACGGTGAAAGAAGCCATGGCAGAACCAACGATTAAGGCAGACTTCATGGTTTCGAAATCTATTTTTTCTTTTTTGGCTAAATATGCGGCAAAACCTCCCGCAAAAGTATCTCCCGCTCCTGTAGGATCGAATACATCTTCTAAAGGTAACGCAGGAATGGCGAATACTTTGTTATCGTGGAAAAGTAAGGCTCCGTGCTCTCCTTTTTTTATGATCACGTAGTCAGGTCCCATTGTGTGGATCTTCTTCGCTGCTTTTACCAGAGAATATTCTCCGGAAAGCTGTCTTGCTTCTTCATCATTAATGGTAATTACATCTGTTTTAGCGATCATATCCATCAGAATATCCAATGCAGAATCCATCCAGAAATTCATGGTATCCAGAATAACCAATTTCGGGCGTGTATTCATTTTCTCAAGAACAGAAAGCTGTACTCCCGGGTGAAGATTTCCTAATAATAAGATTTCTGCATCCTGCATCGATTCAGGAATTTTAGGATCAAAGTTTTCCAACACGTTCACTTCTGTGGCCAGCGTATCTCTTGTGTTCAGGTCATTATGGTATTTTCCGGACCAAAAGAACGTTTTTCCTTCTTTCACGATCTCAATACCTTCAATATTAACCTCTCTGTCGGTAAACATATCAAGATGTGCTTGTGGGAAATCTCCTCCTACTACAGAAACGATCCCGGATTTTACGCCTAAAATAGACGAAGTAATACCGATATAAGTGGCGGCACCACCTAAAATTTTATCTGTTTTTCCAAATGGCGTTTCAATTGCGTCAAACGCAACACTTCCTACAACTAAAAGTTTCATATTTTTTTTCAAGTATATTTTAAAAACTAAATTATTTTTTCCATTCAAAGGTATCCAGCAGATGTTTCATATCTTTTTTGATATAATCTACTGCAGGAGCCAGAGAATCCGGTTTCGGTCTCGTATTGAAATATAGATAGGCAGTCACGAAATGTTTCGTACTGTCTGTAATGTAAAACTGAAGATTGGATGCCGTCTGCCCTTTGAGCTCATAAAAATTTCCGTACACCTTTTTTTCAGGGTATTCGAAAGATTTTGTATCGATGGCACTTGCTTTTATGGTATGCTCGTATACCATTTTTTCGGCTTCCTTAATGTGTGAGTCAAAATCATTCTGTATCGGATAATAAGTCACAAAAACCTTCGCTTTCATTTTCGGGTAATTGAGGTAATACCAACATGGTCTTTTGGCATCCGTAATTTTTGCAAGATCTGAATATTCAAAAGTATACGCACAATTGTTTTCAAATTTCTGATATTTCGGAGCCGGATATTCCAAACGAAGTTCTCCGTACGGCTTGGGAATAGGATTCTCCCCACAAGACAGCAGCAGTAACGACGCGAAAATAAAAATGACTTTTTTAATCATTTTGCAAAAGTACAAATTAGATTTTAGATTTTGGGAGACAAATTTCAGCATTTCAAGGTGTTTTGAATTTCAATTGACTAAAACTTAATTCATTTTGGCATTTTAGAGTTTTAAACGCAAAGTTTTAATTCAAATATAAAAAATATTCCAGTGAGCAAGGAAGAATCAATACGTTGATTTGATATAGTTTCTTTCTAGCTTCGTGAAGCAAATTCATTGGCCTTTGCCTTCTGAAAGTCAATAGAAACCCACAGAATCTTTACATCAAAAAAATCATTAAATTTTTATAATATTAAATCTTTATAAACCTCAGGAATCCATCCTCCCACTTCCAGTCTTCTAAAGAATCCGGTATGCCTTATCGTAACTCTCAATATAATTTTCCAACGGTTTTGGAAAAGACATTTCGTGAGAATCTTCAACATTGGTGGTTCTGTAATTATTTTCGGCTACAAATTTCTCCCAGGCCACTTCAGAATCTACCTCAACATTAAAAATTTCTATGCTTAAATTTTTGTGTGTCAGTTTATGATGAACCATTTTTACACTTTTAATGAAAGGAATTAAATCATCTGAAACTGTTGGAGGAAATTCAAACAGTTTTTTCCAGATAAAATCATCTTTTCGCTGTTGAATTAAAAACTGACCGTTTCTGTGAACGAAATAATATTTGAGATCTAAATCTTCAGCCTTTACTTTTTTCTTTTTAACAGGAAATTCTGAGATTTTATTCAGTGAAAAAGCCAAACAGTCAACATTTAGAGGACATTCGCCACAAAGAGGATTTTTAGGTTTACACACTTCGGAACCCAGATCCATCATCGCCTGGTTAAAATCGCCTACATTTTCGGGGATAATGAGATGGGCAAGCTCAGAATAATAATTGAAAGCTCTGGAGTTTGAAATATCAAAGTCATCAGCAAAAAGCCGGCTCAATACGCGATAAAAATTACCGTCCACCGCAGGAATTTTGCCATTAAAACAAATACTTGAAATTGCGGCAGCGGTATATTTACCGACGCCTTTTAATTTTAAAATTTCATCATAATCATGAGGAAAAATACCTCCGTAATCATTGATAATCTGCTGAGCGGCTTTATGAATATTAATGGCTCTCGAATAATAGCCCAAGCCCTTCCAGTATAATAAAACCTCATTCTCATCGGCTTCGGCCAAAGTTTCTGCATCCGGAAATCTCCTGATGAAATTATTATAATGATTCAGCCCCTGGCTAATTCTGGTCTGTTGAAAAACGATCTCACAAATCCAGATTTTATACGGATCTTTGGTTTGTCTGAACGGTAAATCACGGGCATTTGCTTTGTACCACACCAAAAGCTGATTCCCGATGTGTTTAAAATCTGAATTTTCTGTCTTTTCCAAAAGTTTTTGTCTTCTTCATGTTAAACCCTGAAGGTTTGAAATAAATCTATGCAAAGATAAGTTTATTTCGACTCTTTCCGGAGGGGATAAACCGGAGCTCCGGTTACCCATTGATATTTTATTTTCATCTCTTCAGCGATAAAGCGGAATCCATTTAGCTTTTCAAGAAAAATATAAGAAGAATCTTTTTCAAATTTTAACTTTTGGGTAGACAGGATTTCTATGGGAAAGCTCACCACCGAGTCACGAGTTGTTTTTTCTATGCCCGCCGAGCTAATTTTGTAGATATAAAAAGGTTTACCACGTCCGGAAGAGCTGTCAACAAGCTTTGTGGTGGAACTTGAAAGAACCATCTCACTTTTATCAAACGCTTCATCTTCACTCATAACGTAGGCTTGGTTTTCCGATCTTTCGTCTTTAAAAAGATCTACTTTATATTCATCCGGTCTTTGGTATTTTTTTTCACAGCCGACTAAAAAAGCCGTTAAAAATATGGGCAAAAAGTGCTTCGGCCTTAATTTCATATTCAATTTCATAAGATTTGGTAGAAAAAAACCGATGTTTAGAGGCATCGGTTTTTAGTATATATAATTCGGTTGTATTTAATCCTGAAGATATTCAGCATCCCATTCGTTACCATCATCACCTTTATGACCGTCTAATTTAATCACAAAACTTTTCGTAGGAAAATAAGGGGTTAGACGAATATCCAGCCAAACTCTGTCTTTATTTACTTTATCCTGTTCGAAACGTACAATTTTAAACTTTTCAATCAGTTTATCAGCTCCTTTAATGCCGTCCAGGAAAGTAACAATCTGTCTTCTCAAATCGTCTTCATTTCTGGCATTCCAGTTTTCGAAAGCTCTTCTGTTCAGGAAATCAAGCAATACTTTGGTTACGTAATCGAATACACGAACCACAGAATAGGTCTGAAGCCCGATATTGTCTCCGGTAAATAATGTTTTTGCCGAGAAAGCCATGATTTTTCCGTATTCGTTAACCATCGGAACGAGCCCCATCTTCTCTAACTGTGAAATTTCGCTCTTCTTCAATTCAAATTTTACGGCATCTACTTCGTTGATATTACCGTGCTTTTTACCGGCAGCAACCTGAGACATCAATGTTTTATGAATTTTTCCGGCCAGTGAAGTGGAAGGCGGAAGTTCTACATTTTCCTCTTCTCCTACTTCTTCAGCTTTTCCGCGGCCTACAAGCCAGTTACACGTCATGATGACATTACTTCTGTGCAATTCGCCACCTGTAAGATTGGCAGAGTGGAATAAATCGACCACGTCGTCCGGCTTATCAAGATTAGCAAAGTCGGTAACCATCATCACTTTGTTTTCGTTACAGATTTTTGCCCATTTTTCGATCACCTTATTGGATCCCAGATATCCCGGAATGGCAAGGATAGAATAGTTATCCCTAAGATCTAAACGGTCGTAATAATTTTTGAATTCTTCGGAAATCGCATCGATATAAAGCGGATTATCCAAATCGGAAACCTGATCTAAACTCGCATTAACAATGCTTACATTGTCTACTTTATCAAGTTCTGTATTTTTATAAAATTGTGCTACTGTTCGGTAATTTGTTTCTAAAAGACGAACAGAATCCAGCGTATTTTTCAAATTTGTCTTTAAATTCTGATCGGCAGCATGTGCTTTTGTTTTACAGGTATCTGCCATTTTATCAGCCGAATCATTCTGTTCCAGAAGATTAACCCAAAGATTAATTTTTTGAAGCAGTTCTTTTCTTTCGTCTGATTTGTTATTGTCATTCAGGAAAATTTCTTTCCTGGCTTTTCTCGTCGGGTTCATATTGGCGATTCCGTCTACAACGGATTCTACAAAGCCAAAGCCTCCGATTTTATTAAGTTCAGCAAGCGGATTACCTTTTGGCTGCCCCGCATGTTGCTGCTGTTGTCCCTGTTGTTGGTTCTCAGCTGCCTGTAATTTACTATCCATGATTAATGTAAAGTCTTTAGATTATTTTTCAAGTTCTTGTGCCACTTCTTTCAACACGTCCACAAAGGCCGCTCTGGTCTGCTCGTTTTCCAGCATATTACGCAGAATCTTATTTGTTTTCAGCTGGCGGACAATTTTGTTGTATTGTTCCTGCTCCATGCTTAGCTGTTGCAAATAATCTGATTTCTGGGTAAGATTTTTGGGCGTAAAATCCGAAAGATTCTGAAAACGGAATTCTTCTTCTACAACATTTCCATCCTCTGTTTCGTGCTGTACTGCCACAGAAGGCTGAAAATGCCTGAAGACATCTTCCACAGTCTTTAATCCTGTTACAATTTCAGGGGTGTAAGATTCGTCTGTTGTAAGCTGGCTCACAATCAGCGACTTATTTTCCTGAATGTCCTGAATAGCTTCATTAGCGTCTACTTTTACCTCGTTTCCGCCAACACCATAATTAAACATTGCCATATTATTATTATTTTGAGATTTGTTGTTTTGGTGTGAATTGGTTTTACCTGAATCAAATAACTGACCAATCCAATGTTTAAAATTAAAAAAAAACTGTAACATACAAAATTTTGTTAAGAATTTTCTTGAAATATTTAATATAATTAACTAAATATCAATTTTAAATTAATATTTTACGAATCACTAAACTAGGAAAAATAAATAAAAAAACGCATCATTTCTGATGCGTTTTTCATTTCTAACAATTTTTGGCTGAAATTACCAAATTTTTATTCTGTCTTGAGGCGCTTTATACATTTTGTCTCCAGGCTTAATATCAAATGCTTTGATAAATGCATCCTGATTGACCAAAGGGCCGAATGCTCTGTAGATTCCCGGCGAATGCGGATCTGTTTTTACCTGATTCGTCATATATTGCTCGGTAGATTTTGTTCTCCAGACCGTAGCCCAGCTCATAAAGAATCTCTGATCCTGTGTGAAACCACTGATTAGCCCGGGATTTCCTTTATCTTTAAGATACATCTGAAGGGCATCGTAAGCCACCGCAACACCACCAAGGTCACCAATATTTTCACCGCTTGTAAATTTCCCGTTTACAAAGCTTCCTTTTACGGGCTCATAAGCGCTGTACTGAGCGGCCAGCTGTCCTACTTTGGCATCGAAGTTTTTACGGTCTGCATCCGTCCACCAGTTATTCAGGTTACCATCTCCGTCGAATCTTGAACCACTATCGTCAAACCCGTGAGAAATCTCATGACCGATAACCGCTCCTATTCCTCCGAAGTTTACCGCAGCATCTGCTTTCGGATTATAGAAAGGAGGCTGAAGTATAGCTGCAGGAAATACAATTTCGTTGTTTGAACCGCTGTAATAAGCATTCACGGTTTGAGGAGTCATCCCCCACTCTGTTCTGTCCACCGGTTTTCCTACTTTATCCAAACTTCTCTGGTATTGCCACGCAGAAACATTCTGAAGATTTGAATATAATGTCGCTCCTTCTTTCGGCGCATCCACTTTCAGCTGAGTATAGTCTTTCCACTTATCTGGATAAGCGATTTTTACTGTGAATTTTGATAATTTTTCCTGAGCCTTTACTTTGGTGTCAGCAGACATCCAATCCATATCATTGATATGTGTTTTGAATGATTTTAAGATATAATCAATATACATCTCCATCTGGGCTTTTGCTTCCGGAGTAAAATATTTTTCAACATATAATTTCCCGAAGGCCTCTCCCAAAACTCCGTTTACCAGACCAAGAGCTCTTTTATTCATCGGGCGCTGCTCTTTTTGTCCCTGAAGGTATTTGGAGTAGAAATCGAATCGGATCTGCTCCAACTTTTCATCTAAATTGCTTGCATTTCCATTTATTAAATGGTATTTCAAATAATCTTTCAGCAACGGAAGATTTTTCTGGGTAATAAACTGATCCATATTCTGGTAATATTTCAGTTCACCAATAATCACTCTGTTGGTGTCTACACCAGCTTCTTTAAGATATTTTGCCAGATTTACATTCTTAACCAAAGCACCCAATTCGGATACATTTTTAGGGTTATATCTTAAATTGGCGTCTCTGTTCTGCTCAAGCGTCAATAGATAATTCCCTAATTGCTTTTCGAAATCCACCACGTTTTTAGCAGAAACTTCAGCATTTTTATATCCTAAAACGCCAAATAATTTACCTACATAAGACTGGTATTCTGCCAACGTTTTTGTGTTGGCTTCATTTACTTTCTGATAGTAGTCTCTTCCCAATCCCAAATCCGGACCGCCAAGATATACCGCATTCATTTTAGAATCCTTTAAGTCTGCGCCTACTCTCCATCCGTAGAAAGAATTGTCACCCAGTTTTGTCGCTTCTAAAAGATATTTTTGTAAATCGTTCAGATTTTTAATGGCGTCAATTTTGGCTAAATCTCCTTTAATGGGAGACAACCCGTCTGCATTTCTTTTATTGGTATCCATAAAAGAAGCATAGAGATTCTGAATTTTCTGACCTTCAGAACCTGCAGGATAAGATTCCGACAAAATGCCGTTCAGAATTTCAAGAGAGGAATCATCCACATTTTCTCTTAATGCATTGAAAGATCCCCAACTTGCTTTATCAGAAGGAATCTGAGTGGTTTTTACCCAATTTCCGTTGACATAGCTAAAAAAGTCATCTTGCGGACGAACGCTTTTATCCATATAAGATATATTGATCCCTTCCTCTTTTACGTCTTCTTTCTTAACCGGTTCTGCTGCCACTGTTTTTTCAGTTTTCTGAGCGGCATCTGCGTTTTTTGTTGTACCACATGAGTTTAAAAATACCAAACCCGAAAAGGCAAGTATCCCAATATTTAGCTTTTTCATTAAAGATAATTTTTTGATTTTACACAAACTTATCAAATATACAAATTATTTTAAGTTCGCGGAGTTTGGGATTTTTTGTGAGCCACGAATGCCCGAATTTTCATCGAATTATTTTGTTTGTTTTTATTTCCTACAGATTGCACAGGTTTTCACAGATGATGATGTTTTTTTGCCGCGAATGCTCGAATTTTCATCGAATTATTTTGTTTGTTTTTATTTCCCCACAGATTGCACAGTTTTTCACAGATGATGATGTTTTTTTTTGCCGCGAATGCTCGAATTTTTCATCGAATTATTTTGTTTGTTTTTTATTTCCCACAGATTGCCAGATGATACTGTTTTTTTTACCGCGAATGCTCGAATTTTTTGGATTGTTTGGTATTTATATGGCAATGAAAAAAGATTAAGATCTGCGTAATTTGCTTAATCTGCGAGAGTAATATTCTAAACCTTCAAGGTTTTTAAAACCTTGAAGGTTTGTTGTTTTTTAGAGCCACGAATGATCAAATTTTATCTTTTGACTTTGAAAATTAAAAAATGATCGTAAAAACAAAACCGACTTTTAAAAGCCGGTTTCTTGTTGAAAGTATAATAAAAAAAATGAAACCGGGAGTAAAATTGAGTTTTTGATCCTCAACCTTATATTTTCCCAGTGTCAGTAGGTTAAAATCCGTCTTTTTTGATTAATTTTTACAGTAAAAACCATTCTTGGAAGGTTATCTGCGGACATCCGATTTGTCTGCGCAAAATTAAAAAGACATTGGAGTTATGGCTTTAACCTAATTTTAACATTTATTAAATAATTATTGAACGGCATATTAACCTATTATTAAGCAGAACACCGATGTTTTTGATTAAAAGCAGGTTAACCTAATTAAGCATTTTTAATATGAGCAATAATCGGATTACTACAAATCGGTTTTAACGCTTTGAGAAAAATGTTAACTTCTGATGAAACAGTTTTTACGAGGTATTATAAAAGGATCAATCCCAAAACTTGGGGAGAAATTTCAAGATTTAAAATAGATTATTTCCCACAGATTCCACGGATTTTCACAGATGATGATGGATAAATTTCTAAACCTTCAAGGTTTTTAAAACCTTGAAGGTTTATTATTTCTTATACCCACGAATTTACAAATAGTAATAAATTTTGCTGAATTCTCAAATTCCGTCTAATAATAAAGATTAAACCAATATTTTAGATCGTTGATTTTAATCGAACTCAGTTTTTTGATGAAGTGACTCTTTTTTAACGCAAAGTTTTATTTTTTGGAGTTCGTATATAAAGGAGCAAAGAGGAATCAACAAGTTGATTTGATGAAGCTGTTTTTTATGCTTCGCGAAGCATTTACTTGTATTTTTTGATTTCTAAAAATTTAGGGTTTGAAAAATAAATCTTTGCTTTTAATCTTAATTCGATTAATACCATATTCTATAAATCAATAGGGACTGGCTTCAGCCAGTCTAAGAAAGATGAAGTATCTGAGGCTTTAGCCGAAACTTATTGTCAATTTAGACTTAAGACCCCATTTTGTTTAAATTTTATCATCGGGCGTAAGGTCAGCGCTCATTTTCTGTATTTAAAAATCCGTGGGAAATAAAAATCAAACTCTTATTTTTAAATTTAAAATGATCTCAACTTTTTACCAAATCCCCAAGTTTTGTACTTGATCCTTTTAAAAGAAGCCGTTTTTATAAAAAAAATAGCCTGTAAAATTTATCACAGGCTATTCTTTTAAATATAAACAGGTTATTTACCTTTTAACTGATCGGGAATATTTGTTGTAATAATGGCTATTCCCTGTTTTTTCATTTCTTCGTAAACTGCAGGATCATTTACCGTCCACGCATTGGTGATTAAGCCCAACGCATTAGCCTCAGAAATCCATGTCGGATTTTTTTGGAAAACACTGTAGTGATAATCCAGCCCGTCCAGGCCTTCATTTTTTACCTGTTCGGGAGACAATTCACCATTTAAGTACTGAACTTTATACTTCGGTTCTACTTTTTTGATTTCTTTGCAAATATTTAAACTAAAAGAAATAAACTGAGTCTGTGCATCAAGCTTCATATCTTTTACCATTTTAATGGTTTTCTGCACAATTTCGTTTTCCAGCTCTTTTGTTTTAGCCGGTTTTATTTCGATGATTAATTGTAAAGCAGCATCTTTTTTTCCCTGCTTTAAATAATCTTTCAGCGTAGGAAATTTTTCGCCATTCGATAATTTATCTTTTTCCAGCGTTTTGAATGTTTCTTCAGAAATTTCTAATTTTCCGTGGTGTTCATCGTGGTTAATGACCAAAACGCCGTCTTTTGTCATTCTCACGTCAAATTCGGATCCGTAAATCCCTAATTTCTGTGCATTTTCTAATGATTTAATTGAATTTTCCGTAGTCGGAGGTTGCGATTGGAAATATCCTCTATGCGCAACAATCTTGGTTTGAGCCTTCATTGCAACTGTACTTAAAACTGCTAACCCTAAGATAAAATTTTTCATAATATAAATTAGATAATTAAATTAAAAGTTTTTCAACTTTGAGATAAAGGTAATGAAATTAATGTCAATCGTGAATTTCGCATCACGAGACAATGGTCAACTTTTCATCATAACTTTAAAATTCACAATTGACCTTTCACCATTGACTTTATCTCAATTTTTAAAACGAATATTTGGCTCCGATCTGGATCTGATAAGGATTTCCTGACAAAGGTTCCAGTCCGTTCGTGTTTCTTACATATTCAAATTGTCGTGTTGCCGAGTTGAATTTTGTCGCTCTGTAAAGAGCCATATTTCCGTACGATTTATTCACGCCCCATTCCTTATTCAGCAAATTCGCCACGTTGAAAATATCTACAGAAAGTTCGAAAGCACCAATTTTATCAAACTTGATCTTTTTTGCCAGACGAACATCCCAGACTCCGTAGAATGCGTTTTTACCGCCATTTCTTTCCGCAATAGTATTGTTATATTTTGTGATATAATCTTTCAGTGCTTTTCCAACTTCAGGATCGTCTACTAAAGATTGGGTAAGACTCGGGAAAATATAAGCCAGATCATTAGAATCTACGAAATCTCCGTTAATATTTCCTCCGGCCGTTACAGAGAAACGCGTTCCGCCGATTCCTGAATATCTCAGACCTAATGTAAACCCTGCAATTGTTGGCGAGTTACCGTAAAGAACCACTTTATTTCTAAACTGATTATCAGAATACGTCATTCTCAAATCCCGTGGATCACTCTGAACCAATGTTGATAAGGTCGCCGTATTTGCCACGTTTCCGTTGTAGGAGGTATTATCTTTAATGTCTGACCACGTATAACTTGCCGTGATTTCTCCGTCTTTCCAGTAACGGTAACTTGCATCTGCCACAAATGAGAACTGATTGACCTTACCATCGCTTACCAACTCCAGTACTCTTCCGAAGTTTTTGTTGATTCTTCCTTCTTTCCAGTTTAAAGTAACCGTGTTATTAGGATTATTGGTGATTCCGGATTCAGGAACGTAAACACCTCTTCCGCCTTCGTTATCAAGCGTGATAAAAGGAGTTGTTACCATATTTCTGTCGTAATAGAAATAGTTGTTTCTGCCTAACGCTACATATCCCGCAAGTCCCGCTCTGAATCTTTCGTTAAAGAAATGGGTATAAGAGAAATTCGCTTTGTAAACAATCGGAATTTTAGCATCTTTTCCTGTATAATTAATGGTCGGAAGCTGATACTGCGCCAAAGAAGGAACGGTACCGTAATCGTTTCTGTAGCTGATGAAATCTGGTGTAAGACCTATTTGCGAAGGATTGACATCTACTGTTGCCAAATGCCTTCCATCGAACACCAAATTATTAATAATCATATAATTGTTAATATCTGAAGAGAAAATACCTGCCCCGAATTTCAGGAAGTCTTTATTTCCTTCATTAACATTCCACTCAAACTGGAATCTTGGCTGAATGACGAAAGATTTAATCTTATAATCGGTGCGAATTCCCATTTCATCATATAATTTCTGATTGAATTCCGCTTTCGGATAGCCTCCGTAATCCAATCTCAGACCTCCCATAAAATCAAGACCTTTTGCAATTTTAGTCTGAAACTGTCCGTACACCCCGATATTCCAGATGGCGGATTTTACAGAAGGATCATCCATTAAAGGAACTTCTCTGTAATATCTGTTGGATACCTGATTATTAAAAGCATCCATCCCCTGATAATGGAATCTGCCGTTCACCTCACTTCCGTACACCGATTTTGCTTTGGTATACATTAAATCGGCTCCAAAAGTATATTTTACTTTATCGGTGTTATAATAGAGGTTATCTACAACCTGGAAAACATTATTTCTGAAGCTCTCCTGTCCGAAACGGTGTCCACCGATCTGAATATTTGTCGTTTTGGTACTTCCGTCATAAATTTTCGATGCCACGCCTTCTACAATGGCTCTCGGAACCGGATGTCCCAGCTCATCATTTTGATAACTGTCCTGGAAGGTGTATAAATATTGAGCTTTTAATTCGTTGGTTATATTGGGCTTCAGATTAGATCTCAAGGTCAATAATAAACTGTTGTCTAAGTTTTTATCACTTCCATAAGATTCAAAGAAATTAATGGCGGTGTTGTCTCCTAATCCATTTTTGTTTAAGTCGTACGTAAAGTTATTTCTTAAAGTCAGTAAATGCTTATCGTTGATTTGCCAGTCTAAACGTAAAAATCCGGCATCGGAATTTCTTACTCTGTCAAAAGTTCCGAACTGAGGCGAATTTCCAACCCCATATTTTGCTCTGGCAATCTCTAAAAACTGATTTAACGTTTGATTGGTGATGTTAAATCTTGCCTCATCTTCATTAGATCTTACATCCGCAATAATCAACGGCTTTGAATCCAGCTGATGATCCCAGGCCGCGAAGAAGTGCAATTTGTTTTTAATAATAGGCCCTCCCAAAGAGAAACCGAACTGAGACGTTGAGAAATCGTTCTGTCTCTTATTTCCACGAATATCATAGGGGCTCGAAAGCCAGTTGGTTCTTAAATATTCCCAGGCACTACCGGAAAACTTGTTCGTTCCCGATTTTGTTACCGCACTTACCGTACCTCCACCGCTTCTTCCCAGCGTAACATCGTATTGGTTGGTGGTAATTTTAAATTCACGAACCGCCTCTATTGAAATGGAGAACGGCGCGCCACTCCTGCTTGTGGTAGAACCTGCTGATGTCGGGTTTTTCGCTGTCATCCCGTCAATCGTAAAGTTGGTAGACGAACCCAGCTGTCCGGATAAGTTCCCCCCTTTTCCGCTGAGTGGAGAAAGCTCGGTAAGGTTATTGAAATTTCTTCCGTTTACCGGTAAAATTCCGATATTTTTGGCCGTCATTGCTGTGGCAGCTCCTAAATTCCCGATTTTATTTTTAAGATTTCCGGTAATAACTACCTCTTCAATTCTTTTTTCTTTGCTTTCGCCCAAATTGAGGTTTACCGTTACCTGATCTCCGAAATTAACATTATACCCTTCTCTTTTTTCATCATTTACATACACCGTATAAGGTCCTCCTAAAGGAATTTCTTTAAAAATATATTCACCTTTAGAATTGGTTTCCGTCTCTGTTTTGAAACCGGTAGATTCATTAACGATGGTTACTTTCACCTTTTCCTGAGCCAGTGTGCCGGCAGCAGTTATTTTTCCTACAATCGAAGCCTGTGTGGTCTGTGCATACGCCACTGTTCCAAAGCTTAAAAATAATAACCCTAATACAATCTTTACTTTTCTCATGTCTTCAAATTAGCTGTGTGCAAAGGTATCACGACTTCCGCCCGTTCTCTTTTAAGAGAATTTTAACATTTTTTAAACAATATTAAAACATAATGTTAACAGAGTCTAAACATGAATTTTATCCTATAGATACTCAGTTTGTTGGAATATATTACGTGTTTTTAACTTTATCATGAAATTTAATTCTCATATTTTTTAAATGGAATTAGTTTAGTTATTTTTGCTTAAAAGTTAGAATTACAATGTCTGAAAACATTCAACAAAAAATAGAAGAACTTCGAAAGGAGCTTCATCAGCATAATGAAAATTATTACCTTCTGGATATGCCAACTATTGCAGACTACGACTTCGATATGTTACTCGAAGAACTTCGTGATCTGGAGGCAAAACATCCCGAATTCTATGATGAAAATTCTCCTACAGTACGTGTTGGTGGCGGAATTACTAAAGTTTTCCCAACGGTTCAGCATCAGTTCAGAATGTATTCTCTGGATAATTCTTATGATTTTGATGATCTTGAAGACTGGGAAAAGAGAATTATTAAAACCATTGACGGACCTGTAGAATTTGTTGCCGAATTGAAATATGACGGTGCTTCGATCTCCATTTTATACAAAAACGGAAAATTGGTTCAGGCCGTAACGCGTGGCGACGGTTTTCAGGGAGATGAAATTACCGCCAACGTCCGTACCATTTCGTATATCCCTTTAAAACTGAAAGGTGATTTTCCTGAGCAATTTTTTATGCGTGGTGAAATTTATTTAACGAGAAAAAATTTCGACAAAATCAATAAACTTCGTGAAGAAGAAGGTTTGGATCCCTTTATGAATCCCCGAAATACCGCGAGCGGAAGTCTGAAAATGCAGGACAGCGGCGAGGTGAGAAAACGCGGACTTTCATCGGTTTTATATCAGTTTATTTCGGAAGATATCCCTGCAGAATCTCATTGGGAACTGCTTCAGAAGGCACAAGGTTGGGGCTTTAAAACGTCTCAGCAGGCAAAATTGTGTACGACTTTGGATGAGGTGAAAGAATTCATCAATTTCTGGGATGTTGAAAGACATAATTTACCTTTTGAAATAGATGGTATTGTTTTAAAAGTCAATTCTTTAAAACAGCAAAGACAATTGGGATATACGGCAAAATCTCCACGCTGGGCCATGGCGTATAAATTTAAAGCTGAAAAAGTAGAAACCGAATTGCTCAGTGTTTCTTATCAGGTGGGAAGAACGGGAGCTATTACTCCGGTGGCCAATCTGAAGCCCGTTTTATTAGCCGGAACAATTGTAAAGAGAGCCTCTCTGCATAATGAAGATATTATTAAAAAGCTGGATCTGCATGAAAATGATTTCGTCTATGTAGAAAAAGGGGGTGAAATTATCCCGAAAATTGTGGGTGTTAATACGGACAAAAGAACAGACGAAAGCAAAGAGATCGAATACATTAAAAACTGCCCTGAATGCGGAACCGAATTGGTGAAAATTGAAGATCAGGCGATCCATTTTTGCCCGAACGACCTTCATTGTCCGCCGCAGGTTGTGGGAAGGATGATTCATTATGTTTCGCGAAAAGCTTTAAATATTGATAATCTGGGAAGCGAAACGATAGAGCAGCTTTACAGAGAGAGACTGATTGAAAATCCTGCCGATTTTTATGTTTTAACCAAGGAACAAATTCTTCCACTGGAGAGAATGGCAGAGAAATCTGCTCAGAATATTATCACGGGAATCGAAAAGTCGAAAGAAATAGCGTTTGAAAAAGTATTGTACGGAATCGGCATCAAACACGTTGGAGAAACGGTTGCGAAGAAATTGGTTAAAAATTTCTCTACTATTGACGAACTGAAAAATGCAACGGTGGAAGAACTTTGCCAGGTTGAAGATATCGGCACCAAAATCGCGGTAAGCATTGTCGATTTCTTTGCCAATTCTGAAAATATCCTGATGATTGAAAGATTAAAATCTTACGGTGTTCAGTTGGAAAAAGGAGAAAGTACAAACGAGGTTTTATCGAATGTTCTGGAAGGAAAAACCTTCTTATTTACCGGAAAATTATCTTTATTTACAAGGGAATCAGCTGAAGAAATGGTAGAAAAGCACGGTGGAAAAAATATATCCGCGGTATCTAAAAACCTTAATTTCTTGGTAGTCGGCGAAAAAGCCGGCAGCAAGCTTAAAAAAGCGCAAGACATCGGAACGATTGAAATTTTGGATGAACAACAGTTTCTGGATCTGATTGAGAAGCAATAAAAGGTAAGGTTATTCAAATAGGATACAAAAGACTGTCTTTTTAGGCAGTCTTTTTCATTGATAGCGACCTTTATTTTCAATTTAATTAAAAATCAATGATAATGCGATATACCTCTTAAAAATAAGACCTCAACAACAATAAATTGAAACTAAAATTTAAATTTTATTGATAATCCGATTTTATTTGTATATTTATAAAACCAAATCACCAAACCATGAAAAATATTTACTCACTCGTTCTTTTTTCAGTACCGTGTAAAACTCATACAGATCGCTGTTATTCCGGATCCTTATTTTAAAGTTAAAGCCGACTGATAGACATTTACCCCAAATTCGGAAGATGACAGCACATTTATTCAATTAGATACTGAAAATCTTAAAGCTAAAATATCGGATGTCTGAATTAGATTTTTACAGACTGATATCCCAATAAAATTCAATGAATATTTCTGGACTTTTTAAAGGAAATTCTGTTAACAGACTGACTTCCTGAGAAAAAAAAACCGAGAAATTCATCAAAAATTAGTTTTTTTTAATATCCTTTCTAGAAGGCCGCCATTTTAAGGCGGTCTTCTTTTTAAAAATAAACCTTTCATTTTCAGGATTTATCGTAATTTTATTAACATTCAAGTCAAAAATAAGTCCATGGATTTTTTAAAAGATCATTACGTTGTTCAAAATGAATTATTACTGATATTTTTTTCAGTAATTTTAGGTCTGTTTATCGGCGCTGAAAGAGAATACCGAAACAAATCGGCAGGTTTAAGAACCTTCATTCTGGTTTGCTTCGGATCTTGTCTTTTCACTATTCTTTCCATTAAAATCGGTGTTCAGAATCCGGATCGTCTGGCAGCCAATATCATTACCGGAATCGGTTTTTTGGGTGCCGGAGTTATTTTTAAAGGCGATAATAAAATCGACGGAATCACGACAGCTACCACCATTTGGGCAACGGCCTCAATAGGAATGGCGGTTGGTTCAGGATATGTTTACCTGTCTCTTCTCGGAACTGTTTTGGTTTTATTAATTTTAAGTTCGCTCACGTATTTACAGAATTACATCGACAATCATCATAAAATACGGGAATATAAAATCGCTGTAGAAAGTTCGCAGTATATTGAGCACTGCGAAACATTATTTAAAGAGCATCATTTAAAAAATTTAATGATAAGGCAGCAATACACCCAGGGAAATCTTGCCACAACCTGGCGTTTGACGGGTAAAAATGCTCATCACGAAAGCTTAATCCGGGCTTTAATGGCGGATGAAAAAATCATTGCCTACCAGTTTTAGACTGCAAAAATTTTAAACGGTGCTCTTTACACAAAAAAATAAAGGCTTTCGCCCTTACTTTTATTTCTTTGTGAACACATACAGGTCTTTGTTGGGACCGTCAATCGGCTGACCGCTCATATCCAGCTGGGTCACTTTGTTATCTCCTACTTTATATTTGTAATGAGACGTTTTACCTTTTAAAGTCACCACACGACCTGCCATATCCCATTCGAAAGTCCCTTTTTCTTCACTGACTCCCTTTCTTTCCAGATATTCCTCTGAAATATGGAAAGTGCGGTCTTTATTTAAGGTTAAAACCGTTTTTATTCCCGGACAATCGGCACAGGGAACTACGGCTTCATAGGTTCCATACCAATCCTGAGCGTTTTCCGTATGTTGAGCGCCTGAAGATGCTGTATCCACTGGAGTCTGAATCGCCATCGGATCTGTTTTGGGATTCGGATTGATCTCCGGATTTTTGTCTTTCTGTGTACAGGAAACCATTACCACAATGGCCGCCATTCCTAGGATTTTCGGTGTATTCATAATTATTATATTTAAATGAAAACTGTTGAATGTGCCGATAAACGAACAAAAACTGAGCCGATGAAAAATTTGAGGCTGAATGTTCCGGCTTTTGAGCTTAAAGTTTTCTTAAGACCTCATCTTTCGTAGACGCGCTGAAACCCTTCCCTATTGATTTATAGAATATTGTATGAATCGAATTCAGAATTCATAGCAAAAATCAACTATTTTTTCTAACACAGAGATTTTATTGCTTTCTGTTGATTTTTAGAAAGCAAACCCCAATAAATTCCCGAGGCTTAAAAACACCCTTCATCAAATCGACTTGTTGATCTTTCTTTGTTCAATTGAGTATTTTTTTCATTTAAATTAAAATTTTGCGTTAAAATGATACCAAAGATTATCACAGGTTCTAAAAACTTTAAACCTCCAACTCGTATTTTCTTTGTAAATTGGGGCAAAATTTTGATTATGACAAAAAAGATACTTTTATCTGTATTTCTTTTGCCGGCTGCCATGGCTTTTGCGCAACAATACGGAGGAATGTGGATTCCTACAGAGCTGAATGAAAAGGAAATGAAGGATTTGGGAATGAAAATCTCTGCTAAAGACATCTTCAATACTCAAAAAGCGAGCATAAAGGATGCGGTAGTACAATTCAACGGAGGCTGTACTGCGGAGATTATATCTCCAAAAGGACTGTTACTGACGAATCACCATTGCGGATACGGACAGATTCAGGCACATTCTACGGTTCAGAACGACCTTTTATCGAACGGTTTCTGGGCTAAAAATATGACCGGAGAACTTCCGAATCCGGGAGTAACGGTAGATTTCATTGTAGATATTAAAGAAGTATCCAATCAAATTTTAGAAGGTACAGACAACCTTGTAGAGCCAGAACTTTCAAAGCAAATTGCCAAGAATATCGAGGTCTATAAAAATGCTCAGAAAACAGGACAATACCAGTCAATTTCTGTAAAACCTATGTATTACGGAAATAAATATTATGCTTTTACCATAGAAACATTTAAAGATATTCGTCTGGTAGGCGCACCGCCGCAAAGCATCGGAAAATTCGGGTCGGATACCGACAACTGGGTTTGGCCAAGACATACGGGAGATTTCTCGATGTTCAGAATTTATGCGGATAAAAACAACAAGCCGGCGGAATATTCAAAAGACAATATTCCTTACGTTCCGAAGCATTATCTTCCGGTTTCCATTAAGGATAAAACAGAGAATGATTTTACTTTTGTCTTCGGATTTCCGGGAAGAACCACAGAATATCTTCCTGCCATTGCTGTGGAAAAGATCATGACAGAAATTGATCCCGCAAGAATTGCCGTGAGAGACGTTGCCCTGAAAACTTTAGACGAAAAAATGCGTGCGGACGATGCCACACGTATTAAATATGCTTCAAAATACGCTTCCGTAGCCAATTACTGGAAAAAATGGATCGGTGAAGTGGAAGGTTTGAAAAAATCAAATGCGGTTCAGAAAAAAGTAATGTATGAAGGATCTCTGGTGGCTAAAAATCATGAGATTAAATCCACTTTAGATCAAATCAATAAATATTACAACGATCAGGCTCCGTATGCATTAAACAATGCTTATTATACGGAAGTAATCAGAAACGCTGAGACTTTAAAGCTGGCAGGCGATTATTACAATTACATTACAGCGGTTGAAGCCGGCAGAATGGATGAAAAGGAACTGGCAAAAGTAAAAAGCAAAATATCTTCTTTTTACAAAGATTACAGTGCCGAGCTGGATTCTAAGGTTACCGCTAAATTATTAGCCCTTTATGCCAACAAGACGGCTCCCCAGTTTTTACCTGCAGGTTTTGATAAGCTGAAAAATGAAGCTCAGAACATTCCAACGATTGAAGAGTATTCTAAAAATTCGATCATTACCGGAAGAACCGCAGTAAACGGAGCTTCTTTGTCAGCAGACATCGACAAAGCATTCTCTAATCAGGATAAATTGATCAAAACATTGAAAAAAGATCCTATTTATCAGCTTTATACAGCGATGAGAGATACTTATATGAAAACGGCAGATCCACAGTTTGCATCTCTTCAGACTAAGATTGATGCTTTGCAAAAAACGTATATGGCACAACAGATGTCAACGGATAAAGACAGAAAATTCTTCCCCGATGCCAACTCTACGCTTCGTGTAACGTACGGAAAAGTGAAGGGTTCTTCTCCAAGAGATGCCGTTTCTTACGATTATCAGACGCATTTAGCCGGTGTTATCGAGAAATATGTACCCGGAGATTATGAGTTTGACGTTCCTAAAAAGCTCATCAATCTTTACAACAAAAAAGATTACGGAAATTATAAAGATAAATCCGGAGATGTACCGGTAGGATTTACGGCAACCAACCATACAACGGGCGGAAACTCTGGAAGTCCGGCTCTGGATGCCAATGGAAATCTTATCGGATTAAATTTCGACAGACAATGGGAAGGAACAATGAGCGACATTAATTATGATCCTCGTTTCAGCCGCAATATTATGGTGGACACCAAATATATTCTTTTCCTTATCGATAAATTTGCCGATTCTAAATGGCTTATTGACGAAATGAAAGTGGTAAAGTAAATTTTTTAACGATAAATTATAGAATCTATTTAAATTTTTTAATGAGTTTAAATAGATTCTTTTCTATTTTTAAAACACAGAAATGAAAGAAAAATTCATCCGTTTTTTAGCTTCATTCGAGAAGGAAGATATTGAAAAATCATTTCCTCTGGATTATTTTCTGCCTGTCTATCACTGCGTTTATGACGATCGTTTGGCGCATATTAACCAAGTGATCCAATACAAAAATGTAAAGCAGTTTGAAGATGATATCGATTATCTTTCGAAGCATTTTCAGTTCATCAACTGGAGTGAGTTTAAAGATTTTGTGAATGGAAATTTTAAACCTAAAAAGAAAATTGCCTTATTAACTTTTGATGATGGTTTCAGAGAATTTTATGATATCGTGGTTCCGATTTTAGAAAGAAAAGGAATTTATGCGATGAATTTTATTAATCCGGCTTTTATTGATAATCAGGACATGATGTATCGATGTAAAGCAAGTTTAATTATTAATGAACTTGAGAATAATAAAAATATTGATCCTAAAATCCATACTTTTCTTACGGGCAATGAAGATCTGAAACAGCAGGTTTTAAAAATAAAATATTCTCAAACGGATATTTTACATGAGTTGGCCAATATTCTCGAAATCAATTTCGCTTCTTATTTAAAAGAACACCAGCCTTATTTAACAACCAATCAGTTAAATAATTTAACCCAAAAAGGATATGGCATTTCGTCTCACAGTTGGGATCACCCGCTGTACAATCAGTTGTCTTTATCTCAACAGCTTGAAACCACGAACAAAACCTTTGAATATTTAAAGGAAAACAATTTTCTGTATGAAAGTTTTGCGTTTCCGTTTACAGATTTTGGTGTGCAAAAGGATTTTTTTCAGGGCTTACAAAACAATAAAGAACTCTTCTGTACGTTCGGAAGTGCAGGGGTGAAGTTGGATTCTGTAAATAACCATTTTCATAGAATCCCAATGGAAATGGGCGAATCAGCAGAAAAGCTACTCAAAAAAGAAATGGCTTACTTCAGATTAAAAAGTCTCATTAATAAAAATAAAATTGTGAGAAAATGATACATCTTAAAACACTGAATAAAAAACAGCTTGCCGAATTTATTTCCGGAGGCGATTTCAAGAAGCATGATTTTCTTCCGATTACCGGGCATCGAGCAAAATCTCATATAGAAAATCCCAAAGCAAATGAAGATCAAACCTTACTGATTCTGGCTTTTGATGATGAAGAACTGGCCGGATATGTAGGCTGTTTTCCCGATTATTTTATGGTTGAAGGACAAAAAAAAACCTATGCCTGGCTGAGTACTCTTTTCATCAGCAATAAATTTCGGGGAAAAAGAATCGCTCAAAGTCTTTTGAACAGAGCTTTTGAAGAATATGATGGTAAAATTGCCCTCACAGAATTCACCAGGGAAGCGGAAAGTTTATATAATAAAATCGGACTGTTTCAATACATTCAACCTAAAAACGGAAAACGTTACTATTTTCAAACAGATTTTACGAATATTATTCCGGCTAAAAAACCGAATACTCAATCTTTAAAACCCGTTTTCAATCTTGCAGATTCAGTCGCTAATTCATTGATCTCAGTAAAAAACTGTTTCATTCAAAAACCTGATTTCAGATTTGAAATTCTGGATGCTGTGGATGTTGAAAGTACTGCTTTTTTAACCCGTTTTGAAAGCCATAGAAATTCTGCAGAAATCAACTGGCTGATAGAAAATCCCTGGGTTCTAGAAGGTAATATTAAAGATGAATCTTATTTGTTTTCAAGTTATTCAAAACAATTTAAATATTTCTGGATAAAAATTTACGACCGCAATAATCAATTGGCGATTTGCTCGCTCCTGCTCTTACGAGACGGACATTTAAAAATACTTTATCTATTTTCAGAAAAAAGTCTGGAGAAATTGGTTGACTTTTTAAGCTATTTTGTGGTAAAAAATAATATCATTACGCTCACCAGCTATCATCCGGAATTAAACCAAAAGATACAAACCTCGAAAAATTTTCCAAAAATCCACGAACGAGCTATTGAAAGACGATATATGTTCCATCAAAATCTTATTGAAAATCTTCCAGAGAATTTTAATCCGAAATTTCAGGATGGAGACGGAGATTGTGCGATGACCTAAAAAGCAAAAAAGAGGCAAACGCCTCTTTTTTAATGTCCGAAAATATCTTCTATAGTTACTTCTGAAAATGTGCCCATCTGGTGAACCGCGTCCATATTCAGATTTTCTTTTTTTCCGATAATGGCGGTATTAAAATGAATGGGTTTAACTTCTGTCTGATAAAACTGTTTCACATCATCAAATTTCAGATGTTCAATCTGCTGATAAATATCTTTCCTAAAATCATGAGAAATGTTTAATTTTTTCAACTTTAAGGTATTGAAGAAAATATTGGTTCTCGTAATTCTTGTTGAAGCAATTTGTTTTAACGCTGCATTTTTAGCATTCTCAAACTGGCTTGTTACCTCGGGTAATTCGTTCATCAGATCATCCATCGTATCTACGGCAATCTGCAGTTTATCCGGCTGGGTTCCGACGTATGTGGTGATATAATCGGGATGTCCCAACTCTGCATTGGCCGCATAAGAAACATAGGCAGAATATGCCAGACTCTTGCTTTCACGAATTTCCTGAAAAACGATCGACGACAGGCCTCTGCCGAAATATTCGTTGAAAACGTTGATCTTGCCGAAATTTCCGGTATTCACAAAGTGTCCTCTTCCTACTTTACTCATCTCCATCTGTACCATATCATAATCGGTAAAATATACATTTCCTTTGGTTTCCGGTTCAGGATAATGTTTAGGCTCAGGAATACTTAGAGTCTCATTTTCAATTGAATCGCCGATATAGGATTTAAAATTTTCAAAATTTCTGCCGTAAAAAAAGATCTGATAAGGAAATCTGAACAGTTTTTTCATGCGGTCTGTAAAAATTTCCACCTGGGCATTTTCAAGATCATCTTTTGAAATAATATCTCTGAAACGAGATTCCAAGCCCACTTTTGTATAATTCACGAGGGCTTTCATAATGCTGTTTTTGTCCTTTCGCATCGCGGCGCGGTTTTCCAGAACCGTTTCTACGAATTGATGATATACGTCCTGATCCGGTTTTACATCATTTATCCAGTGTTGAAGCAGCTCAATTCCCTGTTTAATATTTTCTTCCAGACCACTCAGTGAGATGATCATCTGGTCGTTATTTATCTTAAAAGCATTGTTAACTCCAATTTTAAAGAACTCCTTTTTCAGGTCTTCAGGAGAAAATCTGCTGGTTCCCAGATACTCTAAAATCTGAGCCGAAATTCCTAAATCTCTGTCGTTATCCGTTCCAAAAGGAAAGATAAAATACACCTGCGCAATATCGTTATAGTTGTTTTTAACGAAACTCACCTTTTTATCTTTAATAAAATCGGTCTGAATTTCTTTATCATAATCAATAAATTCGGGCTGAATATCTTCCGTTTTTTCGTCTAAAATTCCCTTTAAAAACTCCGATTGTGCATCGCGATTGATCTTTATCGGCGTAATACCCGGATTTTCGACCCTTAATAAGGTATCATTAATGCCTTTTTCTTTGTAAACAACAGCATAATTATCTTTAAAAAAGTCGTTGGCAAAATCCACAACCTCCTGTTTTGTAAATTGCGAATACTCCTCCATTTCATTGAGTTCCTGCTGCCATGTTCTCCCTTTAATATAGGTGTCATAAAGATTGGTAGCCAACCCGTCGGCTGTTTCCAGCGCTTTCATCCGCTGCAGCTTAAAATCATTAATGATGGCCGGAAGTATCCAATCCGGAAACGCTCCTTTTTTCACGAGTTCTACCTGCTCTAACAGCAAATCTTTCGCCTCATCCAGGGTTTGTGTTTCTTTCGGTACGGCAAAGAGTGAAAAATATCCGTATTCTTTTAAACCTACTGAAAAAGCCTGCCCCCAAAGTAATTTCTGAGTCTGGTTGATATTGAGATCGATAAGTCCGGCTTCTCCCCTATTGCTGAGGATATTCACCACGATATCTGCCAGCATCGCTTCTCTTGTCCCGTAGCTGTCTGTTCGCCACGCAACCTGAATTCTGGGCGTCGTCGGGCTTTTCACTGTTCTTTTTACAATTTCCGTCATCGGTTTTTCAACCACAGGCGTTTTTGCAGGTAATTCGCGGTAAGGAATGGTGCCGAAATACTGATCAACCAATTGAATGGTGTCTTCAAAATCAAGATCTCCTACCAGAACCATCGCATAATTATTCGGAACATAATATTCCTCAAAATACTTATGAATAGCCTTCATAGAAGGATTTCGCAGATGTTCAGCCTTTCCCAGAGTCGTTTGCTGACCATTTGGATGCAATGGAAAAAGAGCATCCATCAGCTCATAACTCACCAGTCGCGTGTCATTGTCCTGCGCTCTGTTGAATTCTTCGTATACAGATTCCAATTCGGTATGAAAAAGCCTCAGAGTCATCTCTGTGAAACGTTCTTTTTCCACCTTCAGCCATTTTTCAAGCTCATTATTCGGAACATTATTTTTGTAAACCGTCTCATCAAACCAGGTATGCGCATTGGTTCCCGTAGCGCCAAGTGAAGAAATTGCCTTATCATATTCGTTGGCGATCGCAAAATGGCTCGCTTCCTGAGAGACTTCGTCTATTTTTTTATAGATTTCTTTCTTTTTTTCAATATTCTGTTCGGCTTTATGCGCTTCATACAGGTCAGAAATCCGGTTTAATAACTCACTTTCCTTTTCCCAGTTCTGAGTTCCCATTCTGGATGTTCCTTTAAACATCATATGTTCAAGATAATGTGCCAGCCCTGTATTATCAGAGGGGTCGTTATTACTTCCCGTTTTCACAGGAATATAAGTCTGAATTCTCGGAGCATCGAAATTCTGTGCAAGAAAAACCTTTAAACCATTCTTTAAAGTATATATTCTCACCTTATTTTCGTCGTTGGAAATCGTGATATATTCGTAATTATTTTTATCTGTATGAACTGTTTCGTCGTATCTCTTATCGGTCATAAATAAACTCATTTTCATTCTTCAGAAATCAGAATGTATACAAATGTAAGGATTCAGAAAAGAACAAATCAAAATTTCATTATTATTGCATCTATCGTTTTAATTTACGACGAAAAAAATTGTAAACCAACTCCTTTTTTATTTAAAATCAATGAAGATCCAATATCGAAAATTACAATCCGGAGAAAGTAAAATATACCGAAATATAAGACTGGAAAGCCTGCAAAAATTCCCCGAATCTTTTGGGGTAAGTTATGAGGAAGCTGTAAAAAACGAAAAATTGAGAATTGAATATGATATTGACAATCAATCAGAAGAAAGATTTGTAATCGGTGCTTTTTATGAAGATCAACTGATTGGAATCTGTACTTTTGTAAAGGATGAAAACGATAGAGGAAATATTTACCAGATGTATGTTGATGAAGCATTCCAGGGTAAAAATATTGGTAAAAATCTGATCAAAACACTCATTGACGAGGCAAAAAATAGGTTTAATGCTATCGAAATTTATCTTGAAGTAAAAGCAAAAAATCTGAAAGCGTACCATCTCTATCAAAAAATTGGTTTTGTGGAAATTGAAAATTATTCGGAAAATGAAATCGATTCAATCATCATCATGAAATACACTAAAAATCCAAAACCTTAAAACACTCCACAAAAGACTATAAGAGCTTATTTAAATTTTAGGAGTATTAATTTATTCTCCTGAATTTGTTGAAATTTACTTTTTAACGCAAAGATTTAATTTAAATGTAAAAAATACTCAAACCTAAAACTTCATTTTATTCCAAAATAATTATCTAAGTTTGCACCAGCTTTCCAAAAAAATTCACACCATGCACGGAAACATTCTGATCATCGATGACGAGATCAAGCTCCTGAAATTATTAGGAATGATTCTTTCCCAAGAAAACTTTAACGTAAAAGAAGCCTCCACGGCACGCTCCGCAATGACGATGCTGGAACAATACGATTTTGATGTTGTTCTGAGTGACGTCCGGCTTCCTGATGCCTTTGGCGTTGATCTGGTAAAATCGATTAAAGCAAAATATCCGCATCTGGAGATTATTCTCATGACTGCTTTTGGAAATATTACCGATGCCGTACAGGCGATGAAAAACGGAACTTACGATTATTTAGTAAAAGGCGACGATAACGAGAAAATTATTCCGTTGGTGTATAAAGCTTTGGAAAAAGTAAAAGATAATCAATCTAAAATAATTCAAAAAAGCAATAACCAGAAAGGATTTGAAACCATTATCGGAACATCGCCCTTAATTCTTCAGGCTAAAAAATTAGCTGAAAAAGTAGCATTAACCGACGCAACCGTTCTTTTAACGGGCGAAACGGGAACCGGAAAGGAGGTTTTCGCCAACGCCATCCATGAGGGAAGCGACAGAAAAAAAAATAGTTTTGTGGCCATTAATTGCTCTGCTTTCAGTAAAGAAATTCTGGAAAGTGAACTTTTCGGACATAAAGCAGGAGCCTTTACCGGAGCTGTAAAGGATAAAAAAGGTTTGATTGAAGAAGCCCATAACGGAACTTTATTTTTAGACGAAATCGGTGAAATGCCCATTGAGCTTCAGGCAAAATTATTACGGGTTTTGGAAACCAAAGAGTTCATTAAAATGGGAGAAACTAAAGTTTCAAGATCCGATTTCCGATTAATTGCGGCGACAAACCGTGATTTGGAACAGGAAATTAAACAGGGGCATTTCCGGGAAGATCTTTATTTCCGGCTTAATATTTTTGATATCAGACTTCCTTCTCTTCGTGAAAGAAAAGAAGATATAAAGGCACTCGCTAAAAATTTTGTGGCTGTTTTTGCTGAAAAATTGCACCTTGATTCTATTCAGGTTACTCCGGAATATTATAAGACCTTAGAAAAAAATGACTGGAAAGGAAATATCCGCGAGCTTCGAAATACCATTGAGAGAAGTTTAATTTTAATGAATGACCATATTCTTGATATTGAAAATCTACCTCACTATTCTGAAAAGAATTCTACCGAAAAGGATTCTTTAAGTATAAAATCCTTAGAGCAAGAACATATCTTAAAAGTTTTACAATACACCAAAGGCAACAAAGCCGAAGCCGCACGATTGCTGGAAATCGGGATTGCCACTTTGTATCGTAAATTAGAGGAATATAATCTGAGATAAATCAATAGGAATGAGCTTTGGCTTTATGTAAAAATGCAATTAGCTCTGTCCAAAACTTAATTATCGTTCAAAAATAAAACATATCATTTTAATAACGAGCCTATCATTTTGATAGGCTTTTTTGTTTTTTGGCACTGCATGAAAAACACATAAAACACTATCAGTAAATACATTGACTCAACTTCCGTCAGATTGGACTTACTTTTGGCATTATCGGTTTAGAATAAAATATTTTAAAAATGACAATTTCAAGAAAAACGTTCAAAAAACGGAAGCACTCAGGCTGGAGCGCATTGTTGGTTTCGTATGTAGTTTTCACCATTCTAATTCTGGTCGTAACAAGATGATGCTGCTTTGCTTACTGGTGCTATGCGTAGTACTGTTTTGGACATTATATCAATCTGTTGAATTTTTTGACAAAATATAGAAAATTATGTGGAGTTTATTTTTCCTTTCAATATTGGCCTTCGTGTACATCTGCTATGTCTTAATGAAACCCGAAAAATTTTAATTAAAAATCATGAATACAGAAATTTCAGGCATTATTGTAATGTTCGCCGTCACCTTAGTTCTCGGTATTTTCCTCGGGAAATACATTGCGAATGTCTACGGCTATAAAAAGACCTTTTTAGACAGAATCTTTCAACCGGTTGAAAATATCATTTATAAAATTTCAGGCATTAACCCCAACAAACAAATGACCTGGAAACAGAATATGTTTGCGATGCTTACCATTAATGTTGTCTGGTTTGTGATCGGTTTTTTTATTCTGTTAAATCAGTTCCGGCTTCCGCTAAATCCTGATGGAAACCCGAATATGTCCGCGGATTTAGCCTTTAATACCGCGATATCATTCCTGGTAAATTGTAATCTGCAGCATTATTCGGGCGAAACGGGAGTCTCCTATCTGAGTCAGTTATATTTAATGTTTTTACAATTTGTAACGGCAGCAACAGGAATGGCGGCTATGGCGGTACTTTTCAAAGCTTTTAAAGATAAAACAACGACCGAACTAGGTAATTTTTACGATTTTTTCACCAAATCAATGATCAGAATTCTTATTCCGATAAGTGTTGTTGTGGCCTTGATCCTTTCTGCCAATGGAAGTCCTATGACTTTTGAGGGAAAAGACTCTATCACCACTATGGAAGGACAAAAAGTTGATGTTTCCAGAGGTCCCGCGGCGGCATTTATTGCCATTAAGCATTTAGGAACCAATGGTGGCGGATTTTTCGGAGCCAACTCAGCGCATCCGCTTGAAAACCCGAATTACCTTACGAATATGACCGAAATGGTGACCCAAATGATTATCCCGTTTGCGATGGTTTTTGCCCTTGGATTTTATCTGAAGAAAAGAAAACTTTCCTGGACGATTTTTACCGTCATGACCATTGGTTTTTTAGCATTAACCATTCCCAACATTGTTAACGAAACCAACGGCAATCCGCTGATTACCCAAATGGGCACCGATCCTCATCTCGGTGCAATGGAAGGTAAAGAAATTCGTTTCGGAAGTGCTTCGTCCGCCTATTGGAGTATCGCTACAACCGTAATTTCTACAGGTTCTGTAAACGCCATGCACGACAGCACGATGCCGCTTTCAGGAATGAATCAGCTTTTGGCAATGATGATTAACTGTTTCTACGGAGGCTGCGGAGTCGGTATTCTGAATTATTTCATCTTCATCATTCTCGCGGTATTTATCAGTGGTCTGATGGTCGGAAGGACTCCTGAATTTATGGGTAAAAAAATTGAAGCCAAAGAAATGAAAATCGCAATGATTGTGGCTTTATTTCATCCTTTCTTAATTTTGGCAGGAACCGCTTTAACCGCTTATTTACCGGAATTCGGAGCTAAAACATTAAATAATCCTGGTTTCCACGGATTCAGTGAAATGTTGTACGAATTCACCTCATCTTCCGCCAACAACGGTTCCGGATTTGAAGGACTGGGCGATAATACGCCATGGTGGAATATTTCTACCGGAATTGTACTGCTGCTTTCAAGATATATCCCCATTATAGGCCCGATTGCGATTGCAGGATTACTGGCACAGAAAAAATATATCCCGGAAAGCGCCGGAACATTAAAAACAGATACGGCCACCTTCGGAATGATGACCTTAGCAGTAATTCTTCTGATTGCCGCATTATCTTTCTTCCCGGCACTGACTCTGGGTCCGATCGCGGAACAATTACAATACTTTTCCAAATAAAACTAAACAATTAAAGCATTATGACCTTTTAGGGAGTTAAAAATAGTAATATATGCATCCGGTTCCGGTTAAAAATAATCCAATATTATTTTCTTACTAAACGTAACTCCTTAGCTCAATCTTAATGCTTTAAATAAAAAATAAAATCATTCAAAGCAATGAAAAATCAATCTCAGACATTATTTCAAAAAGATTTGGTGAACGAAGCGGTAAAGCAGTCTTTCGTTAAACTGAATCCGAAAATCATGTTTAAAAATCCCGTGATGTTTCTGGTGGAAATCGGAACGGTGGTGATGTTCATGGTAAGTTTATACAGCTTAACGGGAGATCAGTCGCAAGGCAGTTTTACTTACAATTTCCTTGTATTTATCATCTTATTTTTCACCGTTTTATTTGCCAATTTCGCCGAAGCCATCGCCGAAGCGAGAGGAAAAGCCCAGGCAGATACCTTGAGAAAAACCCGCGAAGAGACGCCTGCAAAAGTAGTTGTGGACAACAAACAGGGATTTAAGGTAGAAACAGTTTTAAAAAAATCTGCCGATATGCAACTGGGAGATATTTTCCTTTGTGAAACCGGCGACCAGATCCCGATGGACGGAGAAATTATCGAAGGTCTAGCAACAATTGACGAGTCGGCGATTACGGGAGAAAGTGCCCCCGTGATTCGGGAAGCCGGAGGTGATAAAAGTTCGGTAACAGGAGGTACCAAAGTACTTTCCGACAGAATTAAAGTAAAAGTAACGACCAAACCCGGAGAATCCTTCCTCGATAAAATGATTGCCCTTGTAGAAGGCGCTTCGAGACAAAAAACACCTAATGAAATCGCATTAACCATACTATTAGCAGGGTTTACCCTTACCTTTATTATTGTAACGGTTACCTTAAAACCTTTTGCAGATTATTCGCAGACGCCGATCACAATTGCGGCTTTTATATCACTTTTCGTTTGTTTGATTCCCACAACGATTGGCGGTCTGCTTTCTGCCATCGGAATTGCAGGAATGGACAGAGCACTGCGCGCCAATGTGATCACAAAAAGCGGTAAAGCGGTGGAAACCGCAGGTGATATTGATGTTTTACTTTTGGATAAAACGGGAACCATCACCATTGGAAACCGTAAAGCAACACAATTTCATCCATCGAACGGAATTCAGCTTGATGAATTTATAAAAGCTTCGGCGTTGAGTTCTGTGGCCGATGAAACTCCGGAAGGAAAATCTATTATAGAATTAAGTCAGCTGAAATCAGAAGATCTATTGGTACCTCATCCTGTTTACATTGATTTTACAGCAGAAACCCGAACTTCAGGTATTGATTTTGAAAATACAAGAATCCGAAAAGGAGCTTATGACACGATTAAAAAACTCACTGAAAAAGCGGGACACCAATTTCCTCCCGAAACTCAGGAAGCTACCACGAAAATTTCTGAAAACGGCGGAACCCCGTTGGTTGTTTCGGTAAATGAAAAAGTATGGGGCGTTATTGAACTTCAGGATATTATTAAGACAGGAATTCAGGAACGTTTTCAAAGGCTGAGAAAAATGGGTGTAAAAACGGTGATGGTAACCGGGGACAACCCTTTAACCGCAAAATTTATTGCTGAAAAAGCCGGTGTTGATGATTTTATTGCCGAAGCCAAGCCCGAAGATAAGATGAATTACATTAAAAAAGAACAGCAGGAAGGAAAACTGGTAGCGATGATGGGAGACGGAACAAATGACGCTCCCGCTCTTGCCCAAGCCGATGTTGGTGTTGCGATGAACAGCGGAACCCAGGCTGCTAAAGAAGCCGGAAATATGGTGGATCTGGATAATGATCCCACGAAATTAATTGAAATCGTAGAAATCGGGAAACAGTTATTAATGACCCGCGGAACACTAACGACTTTCAGCATTGCCAATGATGTTGCTAAATATTTTGCCATTATTCCGGCGTTGTTTATTACGTTTATTCCGGCACTTCAAAAGCTGAATATCATGAATCTTCACAGTCCGGAATCGGCTATTTTATCGGCCATTATTTTCAATGCGATTATCATTCCTTTTCTGATTCCATTGGCATTAAAAGGCGTTGCTTACAAACCGATCGGAGCCAGTGCCCTGTTAAGAAGAAATCTTTTAATCTACGGTTTGGGCGGAATTATCGTTCCATTTATCGGGATCAAATTAATCGATTTAGGAATAAGCATTTTCTTTTAGACGGAAGGTTTGAAATTTGAGGCGGGAAGTTTAATACAAACTGTACTAAACTTCCATCATCCCTCTCCCATCTTCCATCAATTAACTTCAAAAATTTACTCAAAATGAAAAATCATATTCTATCAGCATTCAGATTATCTGTTGTGATGCTCGTTATCGTTGGAATTTATTTAGGCGTGGTCTACGCAGGTTCTAAAGTATTGCCAACACAGGGAAATGCTGAAATAATTAATTATAAAGGACAGAAATTCTATGCCAATATCGGTCAGAATTTCAGATCTCCGAAGTATTTCCACGGTCGTCCGTCTGCGGTAGATTACAATGCATCGGGAAGTGCGGGAAGCAATAAAGGACCAAGCAATGAAGAATATCTGCAAACCGTTCAGAAAAGAATAGACACGCTGAAAATGCAGAATCCGGAAATGGAAAATGTGAAAGTTCCCGTAGAGTTGGTAACCGCCAGCGGAAGTGGTCTTGATCCGGATATCTCTCCTGAAGGCGCTTTATATCAAATTAAAAGAATTGCAAAAATCAGAAATCTTTCTGCTGAAAAACTGGAAGATTTAATTAAAAATCAAACGGAAAACACTCTTTTCGGTCCATCCAAAGTCAATGTTTTAAAATTGAATATGGCTTTAAACGATCTAAAGTAAACCTGATCATCACCATGAAAAAATATATTATCATCGCTTCAATTTTAGGAATATTTTTTCCTAAAGCGCAATCTTCGGATTCATTAAAAACTGAAAGTACAATCACATTTTCTGCGTATACAGAATTGTTTTACACCTATGATTTTAATGAACCCTCGAATCATCTTCGTCAGAATTTCTTATACTCATACAATCGTCATAATGAGCTCAATTTAAATCTGGGTTTTGTAAAAGCAGCCTATCAAAATGATCATCTTCGTGCCAATCTTGCCCTGATGGCTGGAACGTATGCTCAGGATAATATGTCTGCCGAACAACAGGCCTTACGATATGTAAATGAGGCGAATATAGGAATCAAAATTTCGGAAACAAAGAATCTGTGGATTGATGCCGGAATTATGCCTTCTCATATCGGTTGGGAAAGTGCCATCGGAAAAGATAATGTTAACTTAACCCGAAGTTTAGCCGCAGAAAATTCGCCCTATTTTGAAACTGGCGCAAAAATATCCTATACCACAGATAACGGAAAATGGTTTCTGAGCGGATTGGTGTTAAACGGCTGGCAGAGAATTGCCAAACCTGAAGGTAATCAAAGTATCTCTTTCGGACATCAGCTGATCTATAAACCGAATGAAAAAATTACATTCAACAGCAGTTCATTCATCGGCAACGACAAAGCAAAAGAAGAGAAAAAAATGCGCTATTTTCATGATTTGTACGGAAATTTTCAGCTAACGGAGAAATTTTCAACCTTACTGGGTTTCGACATCGGTGCTGAGCAAAAATTAAAAGGAAGTGAAAGCTATAATCTATGGTATTCCCCCAATATTCTGATGAAATATCAGATGAATAACAAATGGGCTCTGGCAGGAAGATTTGAATATTACAATGATAAAAACGGAGTCATCATTAATACAGAAACACCCAATGGCTTTCAGACTTTCGGATATTCTCTGAATATAGATTATGCGATTCTGAAGAATGTTATTTTCCGGACAGAAGCAAGAGGATTTACTTCAAAAGATGCCATTTTCGTGAAAAATGACGGATTGCAACAAGGAAACTTTTTCATTACAACGAGCCTTGCGGCCTGGTTTTAAAAAGTAGGAAGACGGAAGCTGGGAGATGGAAGTTAAAAAAGTACGGTATTGACTTCCAGCCTCCAGCTTCAAAATTCCAGCAATAGGTATGTTTAAAAAATTTAAATTAAAAAGAATAAAATCAATGTCATCAGCCAAAGATTTTTTAGAACTCATCCAAAAATCCCGAAAAGGAAAGTTTAAAATTTACATCGGAATGAGTGCCGGTGTAGGAAAAACTTTTCGTATGCTTCAGGAAGCCCAGGCCTTATTGCGAAACGGTATTGATGTAAAAATAGGTTATATTGAAACTCATGACCGGGAAGAAACTCAGGCTCTGGTCGCGGGAATTCCGGAAATCCGCCGTCGATCTTCCTTTTATAAAGGTAAAAATCTGGAAGAAATGGATCTTCAGTCCATCATCAATAGTCATCCTGAAGTTGTTCTCGTGGATGAGTTGGCACATACCAATATCGAAGGATCCAAAAATAAAAAACGATGGCAGGATGTTCTGGAAATTCTCGATAATGGCATTAATGTTATCAGTGCGATGAATATTCAGCATATTGAAAGTTTAAATGAAGAGGTTCGAAAAATAACAGGAATCGAAGTTTCTGAGCGCGTTCCCGATAAAATTTTAGCCTTAGCTGATGAAGTAGTGAATATTGATCTAACTGCTGACGAATTGTTAACAAGGCTGAAAGAAGGAAAAATTTATAAAAAAGAAAAAATTCAGACGGCTTTAACTCATTTTTTTCAGAGCGGGCATATCTTACAACTTCGGGAACTGGCTTTAAAGGAAGTGGCAACTCATGTGGAAAGAAAAGTTGAAACAGAAATCAAAACGGAAAATTTTAAACCGATAAAATTTCTCGCGTGCATAAGCAGTAATGAGAAAATAGCGAAAAATATTATCCGAAAGACGGCAAGACTTGCAAGTTATTATAACAGTCCGTGGACCGTTCTTTACATCCAGAAACCGACAGAAAATCCTGAAAAAATTGCATTAAATAAGCAACGTTTCTTAATTAATAATTTTAATTTAGCACAGGAATTGGGAGCCAAAGTGATCCGGGTTAAAGAAAACAGCATTCATAATGGGATTTTGGAGTATGTTATCGAGCATCATATCACCACAGTCTGCATTGGGAAACCTCACGCACATTTTTTGCAACGAATCTTCGGATACAGCTGGATTTATACGCTTATGAACCGATTGAATGAGAGACAGATTGACATTATTATTTTATCTTAAAGCACCATGAAACTTAAAACAAAACTCACCCTTGGAGTAGGTCTTTTATTTGTCCTGATCGTTTTACTTTCAGTCATTGGTTCGGTGTATATCAACAAACTGAAATCGGACACGGAAAAAATTCTGAATGCCAATTACAACAGTATAGAATTCTCCAAAAATATGTTATTGGCTTTAGATAAAATAAAAACAGACAGCTCTGTTGCCATTAACGATTTTCAGAAAAACAGCATTTTACAGGAAAAAAATCTAACTGAATTTGGCGAAAGAGAAGCCACTCAAAATCTTAATTTACATTTCAAAAGCTATCTGCTGCAGCCCACCGATGAGAAAGAAAAGCTCATCCGGGAAGATTTGGTCACCATCATGTCTTTGAACATGAAAGGAATTGAAAGAAAAAGCGATATGGCCATTATCACAGCAGAAAATGCTACTTTTTGGATTGTGAGTCTGGGAACGGTTTGCTTTTTAATTGCCTTCATTCTCCTATTTAATCTTCCTCAGACCATTGCGGAGCCTATTCATCAGCTCACGTTCAGTATTCGGCAGATTGCGAATAAAAATTATAACGAAAGGGTTCATTTTAAAGGCAGTGAAGAATTCAGTGATCTGGCCAATTCTTTCAATATCATGGCAGAAAAACTTCAGGAATATGAAAGCAGCACCCTGTCGAAACAGCTCATGGATAAAAAGCGCATCGAGACTTTGGTGAATAATATGCACGATGCCGTTATTGGCCTGGATGAAAATCATTTTATCTATATGATTAATGACGAAGCCCTGAAAATTACCCATCTCCAAAAGGAAGAAATTATCGGAAAAACAGTTCATGAAGTCGCGGTTAACAATGATCTGATCAGAGAACTCTTAAAAAATATCGATCAGCCTCAAAAAGAACCCATCAAAATTGTTTCGGACAACAAAGAAAATTATTTCGAACAGGATATTATTCCTATTAATATTATTAAGACCGGAGAAAAAGAAAAAAAATACATAGGAAGGGTTATTTTACTGAGAAATATTACGCCATTTAAAGAACTTGATTTTGCGAAGACCAATTTTATCGCCACCATTTCTCATGAATTAAAAACACCAATTTCATCTATGAAAATGGGCGTTCAGCTCTTGAGCAATCAAAAATTCGGAATTTTAAACGAGCAACAGCAGGAATTGCTGAAAAGCATTAATGAAGACGGACAACGATTGCTTGATATTACGGGAGAGCTTTTAAACTTATCCCAGGTTGAAAGCGGAAATATCCGTTTACAGATTGAAAAATGTTCGCCTCGGGATATCGTGCAGACTGCTGTAAAAAATATTGAAAAATTGGCTGAACAGAAAAATATTTCCGTCCATTCTCAAATTTTACTGAATGACAATGATTTTGTGTCAGCAGATTTCGATAAAACGGTTTGGGTAATGAATAATTTCCTGAGTAATGCCATAAAACACTCTTTTCAGGATGAAAATATTCAAATCTTAGTGGAAAAAACGGATTCAAAAATTAAATTTAACATTACCGATACAGGAAAAGGAATTGATGAAAAATATCACCGACAGATATTTGACCGATATTTCCAGGTTCCCGGTGAGCATCAAAACGGAACCGGACTCGGACTGGCGATTTCCAAAAATTTTATTGAAAAACAACATGGCGAAATTGGAGTAAAAAGCTCTCCGAATGTCGGAAGTACTTTTTATTTTGTATTACCTTTGGCTTAGAGAAAATTCATTACATTTGAATTAAATTCGCAACCGATGAGTACTTCAGATTTAAAAATCGATTTAATTAATCGAATTACACAATTAAAAGAAGCCCGAATTATTGAGGAAATTCAAAAACTTTTAGATTTTGAATTGGATGGAGGTGAATATATTCTTACAGATTCTCAAAAAAACAGAATTTCTGAAGCCCAGGAAGAATATAAAAATTCATCATTCCTTACTGATGATCAAGCCAATCAAGATATCGAAGAATGGCTAAAAGAAAAATAATCTGGACAAAAAAAGCCAATCTTGAAAGAAAAGAAATTCTTGAGTATTGGATTCTCAGAAACAACTCTAAAACGTTCAGCATAAAACTTAATAAACTGATCATTGATACTTCTCAATTATTAGCCGAACATCCAACAATCGGAAGAAAAACCGACAATAAAGATATAAGAGTTAAAATTATTCGGAATTATTTGATTTTTTACGAATTTTCAAAATCTGAATTGGTAATTCTTTCTATTTGGGACGGAAGAAGAGAGGAAAATACTTTATAAACAAGAAAAAAATAAATGATATTCCTCCATATTAAAAAACCCCATTCAGCCCAATCATATTAGGAGAAACATTCAGCTTCCATGCAATTTTACCGGGCGTTTTATTCTTTTTCATATGCATGTATTTGTATGTTCCTTCAACCACAAAATAACTTATCGCAGCACTTAAAAAGACATCAGAGAAAAAGTGAGCACCGTCCCAAACCCTTGACAAAGGCGTAATTAAACCAACACCGTAAATGCCGGCTTTAACCCAAGGATTGGAAAATTGCTTTGCCAAAGAAAACATCGTGGTGGCCACCAAAACCGTATGCCCCGATGGAAAAGACCGGTAATTCGCCTCTCCACTGAACGGTTTAAAATAAAATTTACCCTTTCCGGCTCCCGGTCTTGCCCTCCCGACTAATGTTTTTGATAAAGTCTGTAATAATCCGGCCGTTGTTGCTGAAGAAATCATCAGAACTCCCGTATCTCTTATCTTATCATTTTTAGTAAAAAGTCCGGTTAAATAAACAGCACTTGTAATCCCGTAATTATTTTGCGGACCTCCGAAATAGTCTCCGAATTTCCTGACTACACTGGGTACTTTCTCCCGTCTTTCCGTAAAATATTTGCTGGTATCATGATCTATAGAATAAAAAAGTACGGTACCAAGAGCAACTCCACCCACGTCGACCCAATTTTTCTTCTCCCAGGAAAGCGGACTTAAATAACTGTGTGCAATATTATTAACGATCTGTTTCCCATCGACCACCAATTGTCTGCCGATGCTGTTTTTTTTAGGTAAAACCACGGAATCTTCAACAATAATTGTATCAATTTCTAAGCTGTCAGTTTGTTGTGAAAAAAGTAAATTGGAAATAGAGAATATTATTACGCAAAAAATCTGCTTCATTAGTTATTTTTCTTAATAGTCTGCAAATTTAAGAATAAACATCATCTATTTCTACAATCTAAAGAAAATCAAGATCACTATTATCTATTATGATTTTAAGATAAACCTATAATATGAGTAATTTTTGCTTACATAAAATAGTCTTTTTCTTTTTCATAATTTTCATTAATTTTAAACCATGATCTCTATTCAATCCCTTTATCAGGAAACCATAAAATTTGCAGCACATCACCATAGCCAACAGAAAATTCCGGGTACCGAGCTACCGTATCTGGTTCACCTGAGCAATGTCGCCATGGAAATTTTAATAGCTTCTGAAAAATCCGCAGATTTTCAGCTGGCATTGGCAATTCCGGTTGCCTTGCTGCACGATTGTCTTGAGGATACGGAAACCACTTTGGAAGAACTAACAGATCATTTCGGAAAAGAGGTTGCAGAGGGAGTTTTGGCCTTAACCAAAAATTCAGCGCTCGAAAAGAACGAAAGAATGTCTGACAGCCTGAAAAGAATTAAACAGCAGCCCAAAGAAATCTGGGCGGTAAAACTGGCCGACAGAATTACCAATCTTCAGACTCCGCCTGCCCATTGGTCTGATGAGAAAATAAAAAAATATAAGGCCGAAGCGCTGCTTATTTTAAATGAACTTCATGATGGAAACAGGTATCTTGCACAGAGACTGAAAGAAAAAATAACAAGTTATGGCATATGATCAAAAACTGACCGTCTTTTTTGAAACTCAGGAAAAATTTCGGGAATGGCTGATAAAAAATCATGAGGCCGAGACTGAACTGTTGGCAGGTTTTTATAAAGTGGGAAGCGGGAAAGCCTCTATGAGCTGGCCGGAATCTGTGGATCAGGCATTATGTTTTGGATGGATAGATGGGGTGAGAAAATCTATCGATAAAGAAAGTTATACCATTCGCTTTACTCCGAGAAAACCGACGAGCATCTGGAGTGCGATCAACATTAAAAAAATGGAGGAACTTATCCAATCCGGGGTAATGACTCCTGCCGGTCTTAAAGCTTTTGAACTGAGAAAAGAAGAAAAATCTGCAATTTATTCACATGAACAAGAAACTGCAGTTCTTACTCCTGAATTCGAAAAACAGTTTAAAGCTCATAAAAAAGCCTGGGAATTTTTTAATAATCAGACGCCTTCTTATAAAAAGGTAATGCTTCACTGGATTATGCGTGCAAGGCAGGAAAAAACAAGAATTTCGAGGTTGGAAAAGACGATTAGAGAAAGTGAGCAGGGAAAACGTGTAACATAACGCTATAAAAACTCACTAATCATTATAAATAAAAACATTTGCTAATAACAGTCATGAAAAAGATAATTATCTGTTTTCTTTTAATTTTTTCAATTAAAACATTCTCTCAAAAAAATATCAAGATAGAATTAACGGAAAGCTATGAACTGGGAAATATTATCCTTGCTCTAACGGAATATGGAAGAACAGATCCATGGGACGTCCAGAAAATTCCGCCTTATTATGAAGAAATTATAAAGTATTTTGAACCTGTAAAAAACCATCCTCTTTTGGAGAAAGTAAATTACTCACGAGAAAAATGGAAAAATTTTTTAGGCTTCAGAACAGATATCTATGCTTTTTCTTTTGATTCATCCGGAAAATTGAAGAGAGATTTTCCCTTTAACTCATTCGGACCTCAGGAAGTTGACGATCATTTGGGACCGATTAATGATTTTATTCAAAAATCAAATTACCGCATTTTTTATAAAAACCATAAAAAGTACTATGACCAGATCATCAAAAATTATAAAGATTATTATTTCATTGATAAAAGCTTCTCTTTTTTGGACAAAATTGCTCCCCAACCTTCAAGAGATCTCAAAAAGAACTATATAATTGCAATTTCACCTTTGGTAGGCGGACAGAACTGTCATAGAGATATTGATAGTTTAACAACCGTAGACTTTCCGAATATCGACAAGGATCTTATCTTGGGTAAAATGACCGTGAATATGTCAGGAAGAATATCAGCCAATCATTCTATTTTCACAGAGATGAATCATGGTTATGTCAATCCCATATCCAGTAAATATTCACAGATGATTGCAGAAAATTTCGATCCTCAAAAATGGGACAAAAACTCAGGATATAAAGGAATAAATATTTTTAACGAATACATGACTTGGGCGGTTTACGACCTGTTTATAAACGAAAATTTCCCTAAAGAGAAGACTGACAGCATCTCCAATGTATATTCTAAACAAAATATTACCCGCGGCTTTACTGCCCAGAATATTTTCTCTAAAAAACTTTCAGATCTTTATCAGAAAAGCACCTCTAAAAAACTGGAAGAGCTTTATTCACCTATGCTAAGATGGTGTAAAAGTATTGAAAATAATATTTCACAGCCACAACTTTTAAATGCTGACAGCAAGAATTTCATCACATTGGAAAATCAAACAGTTATTTTAAATTTTTCTGAACCCATGAAAACATCTGATATCCTAGAAGTTACCGCCTATGAATTTCAAAACGGGAAACAAACAAAGAACAGCCAATTGCTAACCATAGAAAATCCTGCATGGTCAAAAGATCAAAAAACGGTGCGTTTTAAGGTCAACACAGAATATAATGAATATGCTTTAGGTTTCCATCATTGGAAAAGCTTAAAAGGACTTTATTCTAAAAATAATATTTTACTGAATAATAACAGTTATATACTTGTAAAAAAATAATGCTTCACTAAATTATGAGGACAAAGCGAAAAAAGACGATTTGGAAAGTCTTTACATTATTTCTAATATCAATTATTTTCGTTATTTCTTGTGAAAAAAATGAAAGTATTTCGTTAATTAAAATTGACATAGGAAAAGTAAAATTTGAATATCCTTCTGATTGGAAACTTACAAAAATACAGGCAATAGATTCTTATTTTTCATACCTTTCAAAAAATGATGATACGATTTATATTAATTATGGAATGTATAATCCTAAGATCTACAAAGATCCAATTAAAGACAATATATTTAAACAAATCACAATTGATGGCAGAGAAGCTGTAATTGAGATCTCTCAAAATGTAAACGGTGGTTTTGCTTCAATTTATATTCCCAAAGTAGATTCTTCAAACAGCTTCTATATGTTTAATAAAAAAGGGAATTATGATGAAGTTTTAGATATTTATAAGACTATTAAACTTGGTAATTCAATAAGAAAATCAGCATTAAAGTTAAATTTCCAAGAGTTTAAAAATAAAAATTCACTGCCTGGAATTACTTTATATGAAAACCATTGCTTGGGTTGTCATTCTGAATTCCGATACGAAGTTGGTCCTCCACTTGATCAAAATTTCATCAAATTAAAAGGAAATCTTTGGTTTAAAAATTATATTTATTCAAAAAAACAGCCTTTAGAATATGGTATTGAATGTTCTCAAATTCAAAAGCAGGATTCATTATCAGTAAATGAAATTCTAAAATATCTCTTTCAAAAATAGTTATGTCTATTTTTACTTTTTATTTAAAATATTAAATGATAACTTTGGATTCCTTATCAGAAAATAAGGGATTAGAATTTAAAATTATGGATACAGGTATACTAGATTTCTGGGTAGGAAATTTCCAAAGTGAGGAAGATTTTTATGATTTTGTAGAAGAGGATGAAAAATTTTATCTGGAAGAAGATTCTGATGATGTTTTTGTATCAAAATTTGCAGAATCACAGGATACGATCTGGTTTGATCAGGATTTAATAGAATACGGTTTTGAAGACGGAAATACAGGCATTTATGAAAAATTTGCTAACTATTCTTTTGCTGAACAATGGCTTCCTGTTTTAATTAACAGACTGAATGAAATTAATCCCGATTTTGATATTAATACTTTAGTTTTTGTCAGTAAAGGTCAAATTCCTAAACCTGTTTCTGTGGAGAATGATTTTTTCAAACTAACCTATATCGGCGGGATTGAATATGAGTTTTAAATGAAAAAATGGCTGTAGCAAAAAAAGGGTTACGAAAAATAAATATGAACGGAGAAAATTTTCACTGGAAAATCAGAAAAAAAATCTCTCATAATGAAGCTCACAACAGTGAATATAAAATACCCATTCAGCATGAAATGGGAGGGCAAATTTTACTTATTCAAGTAGGATTTTGCAGATCCCATGGATATGATTCTGATCCTATCCTATCAGTAACTCCCAGTCTTATAAAAGAAAAAATATTAGAAGCGATCAACCTGGGATGGCAATTTAATTTAAAGGGAAAACCTATCCATCTTTTGAAAAGTTAATTAATTACATATTTTTAAAAATCTAAAACTTCCGATAAATACGGAAGTTTTAGAGTATGTTTAAAATTGTAATTAAGAAATGTTTTAGCTTATAAACTATTACATTATAAAAATTCAATGGTTTTTCTAACGCAAAGATTTTATTTATTTTCTACTGATTTTTAGAAGGCAAAGGCAAATGAATTGCTTCGCGAAGCTTGAAAATACGCTTTATCAAATAAATTTATTGATTCTTCTTTGCTTACTTGACTATTTTCAATATTTAAAATAAAACTTTGCGTTAAAATGAACCATCAAAATTTAAACGGGCTCTTAGATCAAAACCAATACATTCCTGCTCTTACAAAGGAATATGCTCTACGGTCAGTTTTTGTCCATTCACAGTAACAGAATAGATGAAAAGTGACGGTTTCAGCGTAACAATATCTACAATTCTGGTAAAGATAATCTCACCGGAACCGTTTGTATTTTTCCCCACCAAAATTCTTCTTTTACCGTCTGCAGTGATCGACCAATCGCCGATTGATCTTACCGAGCCATCGAAATTGGTGATGATATACGTTCCATCCATTTTATATTCTGCATTGCCTACAAAACCCATATTCTGAGCCGTAACATCTGCACCGTTGGCATCTTTTACAATGGTGGTTTTCCATTTTGTCGAGGCCAGAGTTTGGGAAGGAGAATCTTCCGAAACATATATTGTTTCTGTATCTGTACAGGCAACAATTAAAATGCATAAAACTGATAGTGAAAAAACTAAGAAAAAGGCAAGTTTAATAATTCTCATCATTGTTGTTTTTATTTGTATTGTTTTACAAACTTAAGATTATTTTCCTATCCACCAAACGGTATTAACAAAATGAAAACCAAATAATTAACATCAATTTAAACAAATAATTCTTAAATTAAAAATAATTTTCGCTGAAACAAACAATTTATTATATAAAAAAGAAAAACTTCCACAAAAATGTGAAAGTTTTATAGGTTAAATTATTTATTATTTTTTTAATGTGCTTCCAGCCAGTTATTTCCAACCCCTACTTCCACCAAAAGAGGAACCTGTGTTTCGACGGCATTTTCCATTTCCATTTTAATGATGTTTGTTGCCACTTCAACCTCATCGACTGGGGCTTCAAAAATTAATTCGTCATGAACCTGAAGCAACATTTTGGTTTGTAATTTCTCTTTTTCGAGCTGATTCTGAATTTTTATCATCGCCACTTTTACAACATCTGCGGCACTTCCCTGAACCGGTGCATTTACTGCATTACGTTCAGCATGGCCTCTCACCACAAAATTATTGGAATTAATATCTTTTAAATGGCGCTTTCTGCCTAATAATGTCTCAACATATCCCTGCTGACGGGCTTTACTTACCTGCTCCGCCATATATTCTTTCAGTTTCGGGTAGGTTTCGAAATAGGCTTCAATCATTTGCTTGGCTTCGGATCTTGACAATCCGGTCTGTTCTGCCAAAGCAAAAGCGCCCTGACCGTAAATAATTCCGAAATTAACGGTCTTGGCCTGACTTCTCTGTGTTTTGGAAACCTCTTCTAACGGAATATTAAACAATTTTGCCGCCGTAGAAGCGTGAATATCTTCTCCTTGCTGAAATGCCTTGATCATATTGTCTTCCCCGGAAATTTCGGCAATCAGACGGAGCTCGATCTGTGAGTAATCGGCAGAAATAATCTTCTTCCCTTCTCCCGAGACAAACGCCCCACGAATCTGCTGACCTCTCAGCGTTCGGATCGGTATATTCTGTAAATTGGGATTTACACTTGCCAGACGTCCCGTTGCAGCCGTTGTTTGCGAGAAATTGGTATGAACACGGTTGTCTGTTTTTTCAATCTGAGAAGGCAGCGCATCAACATACGTTGATTTCAGCTTCTGATAGGTTCTGTATTCCAGAATATGTTTGATGATCTCGTGCTTTGAAGCCAATTTCTGAAGCACATCTTCCGAAGTCGCGTACTGACCCGTTTTTGTCTTCTTCGCTTTAGGATCCAGCTGCATTTTATCAAAAAGAATATCTCCCAGCTGCCTTGGCGAATTCATATTGAATTCTTCTCCTGAAAGTTCGAATATTGTGGATTCTAATTTTTTAAGATCATTTTCCAGATCGATACTTTCCTGAGCGAGCCATTTTTCATCCAGAGAAATTCCTGCCAATTCCATTTTAGCCAAAACTTCCATTAAAGGCATTTCGATTTTAAAGAACAGCTCTTCCAAGTTTTCTTTTTTTAGCTGAGGGGCAAATAATTCATACAACTGGAAGGTTACATCGGCATCTTCCGCGGCATAGTCGGTTTGCGTTCTCAGGTCTGCATCTCTGAAGGTACCCTGATTTTTTCCCTTTTTACCGATAATGGTTTCTATGGAAACCGGTTTATAATTTAAATAGACCTCAGAAAGATAATCCATTCCGTGTCTTCCATCCGGATTTAAGAGGTAATGGGCAATCATGGTATCGAACATTGCTCCTTTCACGGTAATTTGATATCTCTGAAGAATTTTATAGTCGAATTTTAAATTGTGAGCAATCTTCAGCAAGTCTTCTTTTTCGAAAAATGGTCTGAAGATCTCCAATATCTGCAAAACCTCGCCCTGATCTTCCGGCAAAGGGATATAGTACGCCAATCCTTTTTTGTAAGAGAAGCTCATTCCCACCAATTCCGCTTCCAGTTCGTTCAGAGAGGTCGTTTCCGTATCAAAACAGACCGCTTTTTGTTTTAATAGATTCTGAACTAAAATTTTCTGCGCTTTAGGATTATCGACAAACTGATACAGATGATCGTTCTGCTCGATATTTAGTTTTGTGGAAGTTGCCTGTTCCAGCTCTTCATAGGTTGCAAAAAGATCCAGCTGACCCACCATCTGAGCTACTTTTTGCTGAGGCGATGTTTCGGCAGTCTTTACTTCAGCTTCTTTTGCGGCAGGAGCTGTAGTTGTAGTTGCAAAAGCCCGGTACAGATTTTCATACAATCTTGTGAACTCTATTTCATCAAAAACCCTTTTAGCCTGTTCAAAATCAGGTGTTTCGAGATCATATTGTTCCTGATGGAATTCTATGGGAGCATCACAGATAATGGTGGCTAATTTTTTAGATAAAATTCCGCGTTCTGCAGAGGCTTCTACTTTTTCCTTAAGTTTACCCTTCAGCTGATGGGTATTGGCCAAAAGATTTTCGATGTTTCCGAATTCTTTCAGGAATTTCATGGCCGTTTTTTCGCCAACACCATCCAATCCCGGGATATTATCTACGGCATCACCCATCATGGCTAAATAATCGATAACCTGTTTCGGATCTTCAATTTCGTATTTCGCTTTTACTTCTTCTACGCCTAAAATTTCAATATCTCCCCCTTTCAACCCAGGTTTATACATTTTAATTTTATCGGTCACCAACTGGGCAAAATCCTTGTCCGGAGTTACCATAAAAGTGGTGTAGCCTTCTTTTTCGGCTTTGCAGGCAATGGTTCCGATGACGTCATCTGCTTCATATCCTTCAACACCGAGATAGGGTATGTGCATGGCCTCCAAAATCCTGTGAATGTATGGAATGGCAGTTTTAATCGCCTCGGGAGTTTCGCTTCGGTTGGCTTTATATTCAGCAAAGTCATCCGTTCGTACGCTTGCCTGCCCAACATCGAAAACAACAGCCAGATGTGTTGGTTTTTCTCTCCTTATTAATTCGATTAAAGAGTTTGTAAAACCAAATATCGCAGAAGTATCTATTCCTGTGCTTGTTATCCTCGGACTTCTGATCAATGCATAATATCCTCTGAAAATCATCGCATAAGCATCGATGAGAAACAGTCTTTTATCTTGTGTTGCCTCCATATTTTCCATAAGGAACAAATATAAGAAATTACTTTTCTTTTGTCTTGAAACAAAAGAAACAAAAATTCAGGAATTGGAAATAATTGGTGAAAATGAAATTGATTCTCTAAAAATTCTAAACTTATGAGAATTCGTAATTTGTGCTTTGATCTAACATTGTCTAGAACTTCAAATAATAGAATTTTCGTAACGTTCATAAAATTCTTTTTTTAACGCATTTTATTTCCTAAGTCGATTTCGGTTTGCAGGAATTCCACTCCTTTGGAGGGTGGCGAAAATTCGTAAGAATTTTTGACGGAATGGTTTTTATTTTCAATGTTTTACAATATCATTTTATGTGTCATTCCATAGAAATCTAAGCTCGTATTTTACTCATATTAGTAAGCCAAGATTCCTACGGAATGACAACTTTATATTTATTTTAAGTTTTGAAAGAACGACTACAACCCTAGCCCAGATAGAAACGGATACCCCGCAACAGAGCTGGAGAGAGGGAGAGAGGCAGGCCTTTTAGCATCGGCGAGCATGGGAAAGCATCGGCGTGAGGAGTATGAGTGGATAGCTGGAATAGCTTCTAAAAAAAGAAAATTAGGGTTTAGATACAAGAAATTTATCTACTTTTATGATTGAGATTGCTTTGTCGCTTCACTTCTCGGAATAACTAAAAAAAAGACCTCGGATGGAGATCTTTTAATATTTTTTAAAGTTTTAATCTAGTTCCGCTCTGGAAACAAAATCCAGTACGCTTCCATACGATGCTTTTTACATTTTGTTTTCATTAATAAAGATACTTAATTTCTCTTTTGAGAGATTTTTCATAACATTTATTAACTTCCCTGCTGTAAAAAATACAAGGGGGTATCTGGATAATTCGGATGATCGCCAATCCATAAATCTAATCCTTCAAAAAAATGATGATCATCTTCTTTCAGCTTTTCCTGTACCGTATTATGGATTTTAAACAACAACTCGGCAACTGTGAAAAATTCGCCATTATCAGCTGTTAAAAGAAAATCGGGTTCAATGCTGTCTTCAATTTCATTGTCCCAATATTCATACTGCACGGCCACTCTACCAGTATTTAAAACAGTCTGATCAAAATCTACATTGAAAGGTTCCGCTTTGATTCTTTCGTTATATGCCTTTAAGGCCAATCTAAAGCCTTCAATAACTGGAAATTTCTCTTCGCTGAAATTCCATAGTATATCCTGTAAAATGTGTTTTGGATATTGTTCCATCATTATCTATCAAATCGTTTCAGATCAAAACCGTGCTTCAATGCAAGTTGAGTATAAGATAAATCAGGATCCTCATTTATGGCATCATAAATTTCCTTTCTCAACTCCGGACTTTCTCTAAGATCAGAGTCTTTAAAATAGCTTTCCATAATATCATCTTCATCCTCTATTAAATCTTTTCTATCTGCCGAATCTAAGGTTGCCACCACTTCCCAGTATCCACTTCCGAACGACGGATATACGCCGCTTTCATCACGAAAAGCCTCATCAAAAGACGTAGGAATCGTTACTTCCCCCACACAAAAATAGATTTTGCCCTCTACAAATCTCAGCACCTCAGGAAACGTTATATATTCTGAAGACACTGGAATTATGGCATCTGTAAGTTCCCATTCTTCTTCATCATAAAAGGTATCAACAGGTATAAAACTACTTTTAACAGCTACATTTTTTAGAAAGCCTTCCTCAAAATCCGGAGCAACATTTCCAAATGTTTCTATCAAAACGCATTTTTTATATACGTCAAAATAATTTTTCAGATCTTCATTTTTGCTTTTATCTAAATAATCATTAACATTAAATAAAACTCGACCGAATATTTTTTCATCAGATGAAACGTTTACAGAAAAAATAATTCCTGGTTTAATATTTTTACTCATATTTTTTGTGATTTAACAAGGATTATGTAAATTTTTATATTTATCGTATTTAGGTTTAGTGATTTCATTTCTTCCGTTCTGAAGGTTTGCTTTTCCTCCATTCTTATCAATATAATGCTGTTCCCAGACAGAAGCTTCATAAGGATCCCAGTTTCCGCTGGCAACTTCCCTTATCTTGTACTTCTTACCCCAGTCTTTTTTGTGATTGCTTTTTTTCTTTCCTTCTGCAACATGTTCTTTAAAACGATCTCCAACATCAGCTTTATCCGTTTGCCCAACGTATACCGTCTTGCCTGTTTTAGGATCATATACTTCATAGATCTTAGTCGGTTTTTTGGTTGTACTTTCAAATTTAGAGGGTTTGTTATCATTATGAACCAATATACCCTGATTTCCCACGAAATAATTATGATGATCTTCGACCTCAATATTAAAGGTCGGCAATTCTACACTATTATGATAATCTATTTTTTTAATGATGATATTTTCCGACGAGTGCGATTTAAGAATCATATCTATTCTCAATTCCTTCGCTGTGACCCATTTTTTTTCGTCATCGATCCAGAACAGATGCTTAAATGTTGTATTGATGATTTCTGAATCTGTTATAATTTTAATAAACCTGTCCGTCCAGTTATTAAATACATTGGCTACCTTATTTTTCACCATATTGTTATTGACGTTGTCAAAACATAAAACGATATCTCCGGTTTTAATATTCTCAATAGGAATCAAGCCATTTACGGTATGAACAAGAGTACCTTCAAGGAAACAAGGCGCTGTAGTCGCCAAGTCATCATATCCTAATTTTGCCCATTTTTCTGCTGCTTCTTTTGCAGCTTGTTCAGCGGCAGCAGCAGCCAATTCATCGGCACTCTTAGTCACTACTTTAGCGATATCTCCGCCTTCATGCTTTGCAAGCTGTTCCATCACCTCAGCGGTAGTACGTTTGGCACCAGCTTCTAATGCTTCCTTTCCAGCCTTTTCAACCCCTTCTTCCACGGCTTCTCTGGCTGCTCTTTCTACTACTTCTTCGGCACCTTCTTTCAAGGCTACTTTTCCTGCACTTACCGCAGCAGAACCTCCCATTGTATAGGCTGCAGCTACTGCATCCGGAACAAACTCACCTACGGAAGTTCCTATTTTTCGAGGATTCTCGGCCACCCATTCTGCGGCATCTTTTGTTCCTTCCCAGGCGGCACTTCCGGCATCTGCCCAGTTTTGTCCGTCACTCGCCCAATTCCAAGCACCTTCTGTGGCATTGCTCCAGTTTTCAGACTTGGTTCCCCAGTCCCAGGCATTAGAAACACCTTCTGTTGTAGCATTCCAAGCATCGGAAGCCATTCCGCCGAGCGCTTCCACAGTTCCTACCGGATCCTGACCAACCTGATAAATGGTTTCGCCCAATCCGACAACTCCATTAATGGCACCCTCTACAAGCCCCGTATTCATATCGGAAAACCAATCTGAAACACCAGTGACAGGTTTCATCCAATCTGGAAGCATACTGTCTCGCATTTCTCGGCTTTTTTCATTCTGCTCAGCGATCCAATCGAAGCCATCTTTTATATAATCTGAAGGCATTTTACCCTCCCCCATTCCATATTCTACCGCGGCAGCCCTATCGAAAAAGATACTGATCTTTCCACCAAATATACAATTACAGGTAGAATCTTCCAATAGCATTCTGTTGCCATTTATTTTCACCCCATCTTTCGGATGATCCCATTTCAAAACGGTTGGTAAACAGGTGATTCCCGTACCTGTAGCCAGTTTTGCCGGACACATACACAACCCCATAGGCTTGAGATTGAAAAAAGGCAGAAAATCTGCTTCTGTAGCCATGGGAACGCTATAGATGGTGGTATTTACATTATTGCTTACGCGTAAGGTCGAAGGACTGGTACCTTTATCACAGGCAAGAAACGCTCCTTCAGGCACATATTTTTTCGCCATAATGAATGTACTTTTAGTTAACCATTATCATCGTTTAAACAAATTTTCACTTCTTTTGTTTTTCTGAAAACTCGTTCCAGTTCATTCAAATTTTGTTTGCTTTCTAACACCGTCATTTCCGGAATCTGAAGTATCTCGGAAATGGTAAAATATAAATCATCATATCTTTTTTCTCCATCAACATAAATCTTCCAGACATTCTTTGATATACTTTCTACATCATCGATCTGGCCGTTAAAAAGCAGAAAATATCTGTCACTCTGAAAAACAATATCTTTTATAATGAATGTCATAAGGCTTTCAGAATATTTTTTTCTTCACGATAAAGAGTTCCCGGAATTTCGGCAAGGCTCATGCACATACTTTGCTCAGACCACGGCCAATCTTCAAGCAGATAACGCTCCATATACTGTAGTTTTAGCTGAGTAGGAACTCTTGGTCTGTTTTTCAGAATTCTTATCATCGCTGTTACTTTATCCTGCTCAAACTTTTCTTCATCAATATCTCCTTTAATATCAATTTGATACTGACCGCTTTCAAGCTGAGTTAACTTTTCTTCAGTGATAATCGGGACATTTTTAGCCGCCAAAAAATTCGGAAGCTCGCGATAGCCTTCACTTACGACATCTTTTTTGAACTCTTTAAACACAATTCCCGGAAACAACATCAGGTAAGGCATTGCATATCGCAAGGCAAGGGCAAAACGCTCTTCATCTTCAAAAAGCTCATCAATCCCTGAAATAAATATCTGTTTATGAGCTTCATCCTTATGCTTTTTGATAACATCAGGCTTCATCTGCTCCCATTTATTTCGAATTTCATGAAGATTTATTATTTTACCTAAATATCCTTCTTCATTTAGTGTACAAATTATTTCGCTTCTTAATTCATGCAGATCTCCAACCCATTCATACACAGATTCTTTATTACTTTGTTTATAAAAAGGCATCTCAACCTTGAAAACGGAGACCCCATCTTCAGCGGTAAGGAAAGTAACTTTTAATTCTGCTTCAATATAATTTTCATTCCGAAATCCCTGAAACTGCGATCTTTCTTCTCGTAAAAAAGAATAAGTTCTGAATTCACCTTTATTTTCTTCTCCTATCTGCATATATTATCCTTTATTAATTTCGACATCGGCTCCGGTAATATTGGTGGCTCCGGTAGAAGCTATTTTTGATGTCTTACTGTTGATTTTCAGCTCATCATCTGTTTTGGCATTCATGGTTCCTTTACTCTTAATTGTAAATGTTCCGGCTTTAGCATCAAGGCTGATATTTCCTTCAGTTACAGTTCCGGTGATTCCGCTTGCATCAATCACAATTTTATTACCTCCCACCTGAAAAGTAATACTTGTTTTTCCATCCAAAATAATATTTCCTCCCGCATCCATTTTAAGCAATGATTGTGGAGGAGCATCTTTTTCGCCACCTACATTCATGACACTTGTACTGCCAGCATTCACTGTATGATTAGAATTGGCATTGGTTGTAGAATTTCCGGCACCGTCAAATTTCATATTGGCACCACCCTGATCGGTCAGGAAAACAGAACCTGCACCATCATCCAGCTCTAACTTATTTCCGCTTCGGCTGCTTAAACTTTTGATATTATTTCCGGTTCCGCCTCCTGCGCCAACTCCGCCATGGAACATACCGCCCATTACGAAAGGACGATCAGGATGTTGATGAACGAAATTGACGATCACCTGATCTCCAACTTCAGGAATTGCCATAAAACCACGGTTTTTATTCACTTTATCACTGCTTCCAGCATCCGGAGTCATCACGCGGATAAACTCTGTGGTGGTAGATCCGTTTTGCCAGTCGAACTGAACCTGCACACGTCCCTGATTCATCGGATCTGTATTGGAAATTACTTTGGCAAATTGTGATTCTGCTTTGGGCTGGCTAAATTCCGGTCGGGGAATAAATCCGGTATCCGACGCGATGGCTTCAAATGTTCCGTCATAATATCCTCTGGCATCCACTTCATGAGTTACTTCAATGATCATTAGCTTTGTAAAATATGAGGTCTGGTTGCTTTCTGTTTTACGCATCTCTATATCGGCAACGCATCCCGGATATAAAAACGGAACGGTAGTGGTGGCTGATGTTATAAATACATCTGAAGCCTTACTCCCGGCGGTGCCTTTCTGGGAAGCATCGATATCCATAAATGAGGCTGCCTTAATAGGTGCAACTCGTAAAGATGGTGTTTGAAATGTTTTTTCTGAGATTTCGTAAGCCCTTTTCGCAATATCTGAAGCATGCGCTATTTTTGAATTTCCTGTGGTCAGTTTTTCGTTTTTACTGCTGTTATAGCCATAGAAGGTAGGATTAACATGCTGAGCTTTCATTTTAATCTTAACATCATGCACGCTGCTTCCGTAAGTGAGCTTAACGGGTTTTTCCTGAGGAGGCAGCTTTCCGAAATGCAGCACCTCACCGTCATAATAAAACTGCTCACCATAAGCTTCTGCTATCCTCGCCAGATAGTTATAATGCGTTTCTTCATACTGAGAACTGTAAGAAACATTTCCATGTTGGGAGTCTACTCTAAAATCGAATTTATTTTGCCCCAATCCTTCTTTAATGACCTGATCGGCAATACTGTTTAAACTGATTTCCTGAGTGCCCCCAAAACTTTGGATATGAGGAGCTGCATCCAAAAGAACAGTCGGACTGAAACCTGTAAGTACAATGTTTCCCAGACTTCCTTTTTCCTGACTGAAACCAACTTCCGTAATAACACCAACGAAATTTCTCTCAGGTCCGTTTTCCAAGTCTTTATATTTAAAAACGACCGTCATACGTTTTCCGAGAAAGTTCTGGGCCTCCTCAAGATTATGATTTTCCGCATTTCCCAAAGTATCATACGCCAGCATGAGGTTAAATTCATGATGCTTAACGGCACTTTGCGTCAGTTTAAAATGTTTAAAATGCTTTATTGTTTTTCCTTCAATAACAATCTCGAGTTTTACAACTCTGTTAATTCCCATAATCTGGCTTTCAGGAATGGCTGCCGCATTGTGTATTTTAGAGGTGGGCTGTTTCGACCAGAACTTATCTTCAACGGTAGTCGGAAGATTGGGTTGCAGGGTCTTATTCATCAACGAGTTGGCTGTATTTCCTGCCATACCTGTTAACGTCTGTGCCTGAGCAAATTTTCCGGTTATACTTTGCAGCTGTTCCCCGGTTTTTTCCTGAATTTTTTTACTTGCTTTATCAACGGCTTCATTTTTTGCCGCATCTCCCATTTGTTTAAAAGGCTCTTTACCGTTTTTTGGAGCATTCGCTTTTGGTAGTTGATCGTCCTGAAACATCGTCTGTTATTTTTTTAATTAACAATTTGAAATGGAACGTTTTAAGCATAAGATATTTTGGATGTAGAATCCAAAGTCTTCTAACTCATCTAATTTCAGATTAAATAACTGACAAACAGATATATAAATTGATAAAATTTGAGATTATATTATTTCAAAAAAAGCAAAAAACAGAATAGGCAACTCTGAAGAGAGCACGCTATTCTGTTTACCAATTTTATTTTTTCTGAGAGTCTGTTTACCGTTTTATCGAAATATCTGTTGTAGGATTTCATTTTATCATAGATTTCCCGATACACATCAACAGGCTCTGAAATGATTGCAGGTTTAGTTACCCGGCCAGATACCTTCGTAAGCAGAATTACCATAATTGATCTTTTCTGCACTGATGATAAAGCTAATCAGCATACTGTTTTCATCCACTGCGTCGAAGTCTACTTCGTGCTGGATAACATATCCGTTTTCCCAGTTCAGAGTAATTAAAGTTCCTTCTTCGTGAGATTTGTTAAACGTAATTTCACCTTGCGTAGGCTTGTATTTTCCGTTCAGTAAACTTTCAAGGATGTCTGATTTCTCAGTAGCTTCCACGGTAAGTTTAATAATTGCATTAGACGGGTCTGAAGCTACACGTCCTGAAACGTCTGTAGATCTTGAAACACTATAGTTTAACTTCAGTAATTTTTGACCTTCGCTTCCGTTGAATTTTAAGATTCCTCTTGAATTTGCTGCCATTTTTTGTAAATTTTAATCGTTAATATTTTGTGATTTGGTAATCCTTTTTGACTTGATTGTGAAACAAAGATAGGCTTGATAATTTTAACCTAAAAGCTTTTAAAAGTGAATTTTATATTTTGTAGTAATTCTACGATTTGATGTAGTAATTCTACGACAAAAGATTTAATTAATATTTTAAATATTTAAAAATCAATTATTTAAAACTAATAAAATCCTGTCATGGTAGTCAATTTTAACACTATAAAGAGAAATATTAAGATTTAATTAAGATAATTTAAAATCAATGATATGAATAACTGTTTAGAGTTTACTTAAAATTATAATTAAAAATGGTTTAGCTTATAACTTATTAAATGGTGAAAACTAAATGTTTTTTAATTGAAAGATTTATTGTTTTCAACTTATTTTTAAAAGGGAAAGAAGCAAATGAATTTCGCGAAGCTTGAAAAAAATGCTTTCTTGAATCTATTTATGATTTTTCCTGTTCTGTTTTATTATCTTTTATGTTTAAATTAAAACTTTGCACTAAAATAAGACCCAAAAAAATTGAAATGAGCCTCAATTGTTATTCATTTTAAATCAAAAAAAATCCGATATAAAGTGTATATCGGAATTTATATGGGGTCGTTTTTTCGGTAATATCAATTACGAACCTCCATTCTTTTTATACAATGCCAGACATTGCGCTTCATAATTAAAGCACAAAGCATCACTGAATGTTTCAAGATAGGTTACGGGAAGTCGCATTTTTGCTTTGATTGTAGGAATTTTCTGAAGTTTACCGCCAGAAATTTTATAAAAATCACCAACATACTCCTGTGTCAAAAGATTAATGTTTGATTTTCCTTTCGCTTTTTCGCCATAATCGTAACGTAAAATATCATCAATTCTTTGCATTTTAATCAATTGCATTTTTTTTGCGGTCGGGTTATATTCGAAAATACACCGGAAACCCGATCTGTCAAAATCGTTCCAGAATTCAAAACCTTTTTTGGTAGAAACGAGCATATTTCCAAAATTAAGTCTCCGGATTCTGTCGCTTTTTATTTTTTTAAATTTCTGAGAAGATAATGCACAGATAAGAATCTGCGCGTCACTGTCGATACGTACGGTGTCCTTTATTAAATCGCCATCCAGATCTTTAACTATTTTTTGAACCGATTGTCCGAAAATAGATACCGATAAAGTGATTAAAATTAAAAATATTAGTTTTTTCATAAAAAGAAATAAAAGGAATAACTACAAATCGAAAAGAAATTTCACAAAAGGCTCAGGAGCATCCATCTGGTAAAATACCATATTCAGTGTCAGCTGCCAGACGAAAGCCAAAAAGAAGATAACAATTGTAAAAATCAGAAAGAACCGCAGACCTTTATCTTTTATTTTCTTCATACAAAGAATGATGAGTAAAAAAAACAAGGTTGTTATACAGGCGCTAACCCATCCTATCTGTAAGAATACCCTGGTTATAGTCTGCAGGTCATAACCCTGAGAAGCATGCAGTGAAATATACCAAACCGTTGCTGCAACAGCCGCAACAGCGAAGACAATACAACTGATAAGAGTTTCCTTACCTTTCATACGCTACTTTTTCATAAAGCCGGATTTTACTGCTTAACTCCTTCCTTTACCGATCGGGAGAGAATTTTATTTTTCCTTAATAAAAAGTCTGGCATCAGGTCTGTCGGAAGATATAATATACTTTCGCCTTTACTTTGAAGCTCTTCATCAATCCCGGGATTCCAGGACAGTAGTTTTTCTACTTCAACATCCAGTTCGTCTGCAATAATATTTAAATTAAATCCGGCGTTGATCTCTGTTTCCGCCAGATTAAGATGATCTGTTTGTGCTCCGGAACCTGCCAGAAATACGGTATTCATTCTCGCGGAATTATAATTGCTGATTACTGATGACAACTCTCCTGTCGCATAGCAGGCATTGAGGTATTTTTTAACATGATTAATCGTTTCCGACGGTAAAAATTTATAAAAAATATGGTATTGCGAAGATCCGGCAGCCTCCATTGCTTTCGCAATATTTCCTTCTCCACAGTTATAAGCCGCCACTACCGTGACCCAATTGTTATACTTTTTATAGAGGTTGGTAAGCGAAATCGCCGCCGTTTTGGTACTCTTGTAAAGATCATTTCTGTTTTGCTGGGAAAGCCCGTACTGATTGGCGTGAGAGGTCATAAACTGCCAAACGCCCACCGCACCTGCTCCGGAAGTAATATTTCTGTTAAAATGAGATTCTATTAAAGCTAAATTTCTCAAATGTCTCGGTAAACCCTTCTGAACAAGAGAATATTCGATAAAATCTACAATTTCTTTATTGGCATTAATAATTCGTTTATACTTTTTCACGCTGCTTTCCGAAGTGTCGGAAGCTGTGAGAAACTGTGCATTCATGGATAACGAACCCAAGAGTAAAACCAGCGTTAGTATAGTATTTCTGAGATTTGGTGTCATTGGTTTTTATTTTTTAAACAAATGCGCCCATAAAAACAGGACGCATTTGCTTTTTTTCTTATTCTACTTTCCAGCTCAGTTTTTCTTCATCCGTATTCCAGTCTGCGTGGATGGTGTGTCCGGATTTTACTTCTTCTCTTACGATCATTTTAGAGATAGGTCTCGCCAGCTGAGCCCGTATAACTCCGGAAATCTGTCTTGCGCCATATTTGCTGCTGAAACCTCCTAATGCCAGATTTTTAACCGCTTCATCGGAGATCTTCAGGCTCATTCCCAATCTTATTAGAGACTGATGCAGTGATTTTAACTGAATATTAAAGATTCTCTCTGCCATTGATTCTGTAATCGGAGCAAAAGGAATAATTTCTGTAATTCTTGCCAAAAACTCAGGTCTGAAACGTCCGGAATTAGACATAATCTGCATTAGAGATTTCGACTCAGGAATTTTACCTTCTTCAAACTGTTTTACAATTTCTTCGCTTCCGATATTGGAGGTAAATAAGATCAGAGCATTGCTGAAATCACCTTCTTTACCCAACTTATCGTGAACTTTTCCTTCGTCCATAATCTGTAAAAAGACATCAAAAACCGAGTGGTGTGCTTTTTCAATTTCATCAAATAAAACCACGGTATAAGGTTGCTGTCTTATTTTATTCACCAGCATTCCTCCTTCTTCGTATCCTACATATCCCGGAGGCGCACCGTATAAAAGGGCCGCCGAATGTTCTTCCTTAAACTCCGACATATCGAAACGAACCATCGCCTTTTCGTCATTGAAAAGCAATTCTGCCATAGATTTTGCCAGCTCTGTTTTCCCCGTTCCCGTTGGTCCCAAAAGAAAGAAAGATCCAATGGGTTGCCCCGGTTTGTTCAGTCCGCTTCGGTTTTCAACAATAGCATCAGAAAGAATTTTTAACGCATGATCCTGCCCAACAACTCTGTTCATGAGCAGTCCTTCCATATTCAGCAATTTTTCTTTTTCCTGAGCCTGAATTTTCCCAATCGGGATATTGGTTTTTGCAGCCATTACCGCCGCCAGCTCCAAACGGTCTACTTTTTCTCTCTTTACTGCAGCATGCTGTAAAAGTTCTGTATATGTTTCTTCAATAATTTTCTGAATTTCATCCACCGGCATGGAATTGTCGATCTGCGGCTGCTCACTTAACGAACCCCACAGAATCGGACTGATTTTATCTCTCAGTAAATTATAATTCCAGATCAGTTCGTCTGCCTTATCTTTTTCGTCGAAATATTCTTCAGTTTCTAATGCGTCGTATGTTGTTTTCCAGCTTTCCAGTTCTTTTTCAGAAAGCTCATCGAGCATTTTAATGGCTGCCATGGTTCTGTCCAGCAAATCAATGGCTGCATCCGGCAGTTTTTTGCCTTTTGCATATCTTTTAGCTAAACGTACACATTCGGGAAGTGCTGCTTTTTCCACCTCAATGCCGTGGTGTTTTTTGTATCCGTCCAATAAAACGTCAATCATTTTGACGCAGGTTTTCTCGTCAGGCTCATTCACTGTCAACACTTCAAAACGACGGTTAAAAGCCTGTTCGGGCTCAATAATTTTTCTATATTCTTCCTGAGTTGTTGCGCCGATCACGGTAATTTCCCCTCTTGCCAGCTCAGGTTTCAATAAATTGGCCACATTTCCGATGCTTCCTTTTGGATCTAAGAGTGTATGAATTTCATCAATAAAGAGAATGGCTTTTTCAATCTTTTTACATTCGTTGATCACTTTTTTCAGTCGGTCTTCGATTTCGCCTTTATAAGATGTTCCGGCTAGCAGAGCTCCGGTATCCAGCTCCAGAAGGGTTCCGTTTTTCAACATTTCAGGAACATTTCCTTTGGTAATTTCAATCGCGAAACCTTCTACCAAGGCCGTTTTTCCGACTCCGGGCTCTCCGATGATGATTACGTTGGGCTTACTTCTGCGGCAAAGGATTTCGACTAACATTCTCAGTTCTTTATCCCGGCCAATAATATTTTCAAGATCTCCTTTTCTTGCCTGAGCCGTCCGGTCTACACAATAATTTTTAATCGAAGGAAATGACTGATCCGAAAAATCCGAGCCATTAGAGAAAACGGAAGAAAATGCTCCGTTTTCCGAGGTTTCATAAGGAGTATCTTTTCTGTATAAATTAAAGATTTCATGTTCTCTCAGCGGCAAAGACTTAAGTTGCTGTAAAGAAAAAGCGACCTGAGGTTTTACAATCGCTGTCAGAATACAAATTGGAGTGATCTCGTCCAGACCCAATTTTAACCGGATATCATCTGCTTCTTCCACCAGAGAATCTACCCCTTCATCTTCTCCAACTTCATCCGGAAGATGGGTTGTTTTTGGATAATCTTCGATTCTTACATCTGCCCATTCATAAAAATATCCCGGGTCTTTATCAATGCTTTTTAAAAACTCATTAAGACCGATATCTTTATGCATTAAAGCCCTTAAAATATGCGGACCTCCATAAGTTGCATTATAATTCTCCCTTGCAATCGACTGTGCGATGTGAAATAATTGCTTTACCGTTTCGTTGGTTACCAGTACTCCCATTTATAATTTCTTTTATTAATAAAGTGTTTTGATGATTCGTTTTATTTTACAGCAAAAAACAGGCTAAATTTCTTTAATAAGAAAAATCCTGTGTTTTACCTGTGTTATTTTTATCCTTACTTCTTTTCTAAGCACTTTTCCCTTGGAATTAAGCCTAAATTTTATATTTTCCATGTTTATTACTTCCTGATCCAGCTCTGTTTTCCCATTTTTGACTCTGTTCGAAAAGTTTTGACTGATAATTATATTGATTTTCCAAAGCAGACAAAGGCAATTCAGATTTGTCATCCAACTTTTTCCAGGCTAATTTTCTTTACAGTTCATTTACTTCTCCGGTTTCTCCATTAATAATATAGGTAACAGATACAAAGGCTGGCGGTTCGCCAATCCCGAATTCAGGATTTTTATTGGGCTTTCCGTCTTGCATGGTCACCATATATTCATCCTTATTTTCATTAAACTTAACCGTAAAAGCGTCAGTTCCGTTTTCACTTAATCTTCCGGCACCTGTAGAAATATTAATAAGCTGTTTTTTATCTAAAATCTTCAAAATATCAGATGGCTTAATTTTTCCAAATTTCTCATCTTCATTTTTTTCAGTCAGATTTCCTTTTTCATCGTAATATTCTGAAATTCCGACTTTAGTATACTGTCCGAAACGAGTTTCTTTCTTTTTAATAAAACCGTCGGGATAAAATTCTTTATAAACAGTAAAAAATGAAGGAATAGGTTCTCTTTCATACTGCAAACCCAAAGAATTTCCTTTTGGATTTTCCATCATATAAATTTGATTTCCATTGGGTAATTTGTATAAAAAATCTGAATCTTTTTCAAATTTATCTCCCAAGTCCACATTCATTTTTTCTTGTTTATTGATCTGATCCAACCCTCGATTGCCTTTTTCACACGAGGATAAAAATACGCAAAGAATCAGTAAAAAACATTTCATGTTAATACATTAGCATTAGTAGGAAAATTCCTGTAATCCTATTTTTTTATTTTTATCCGTTGCTTCTTTTTTAACGGCTCTTCCCATGAAATCGAGCGAAAATTTTATATTTTCCGTGTTTATCACTTCCTTATCCGGCTCTGTTTTCCCATTTTTAACTCTGTTCGAAAAACTGTATTGATTTTTAACAATATCAATGAATTTTGACTGATAATTATATTGATTTTCTAAAGCAGACAAAGGCAATTCAGATTTGTCATCCAACTTTTTCCAGGCTAATTTTCTTTGTTCATCAATATTGATAGGATTCCATTTTTTTTCAACCAAAATGGAGGCATTTATGATGTTATATTCGTATTCTTTTTCTTCAGAAATACGATCATTGCTATATGAATAGGTCTTTTTAACAAAATGGTTACTCAGTTTTTTAGTGTCTGACTTATCTATTTTTCCTGAATATTTAATAAATTCAATGATATTCTCTTTTGTATTGTATTTAAATTTCTCGACTTCATTTTCATTTTCGCTGTATTTTTTTTCTACCAAACCGGCCGAATTATAGGCATAATGAAAGGTATTTTTTATTCCGTTATTTTCTTCTTCGGCTTTTACAATCTTACCGGAAGAATCATATTGATATTTGTGATGTTTATCCGAAGTTTTACTTTCTGATAAGTTTCCCTGATCATCGTATTTATTCTCCAGAACCGTTTTCCCGTTATCCTCAATTTTCAGAAGCTGGGCAAATTTATTATAGGTAAATTCTGTCGTATGTTTTTTAGCACCATCATTTTCAGGAAGTTCATAAACAATAGCGGTAATCAACCCTAATTCATTCGTGGAAAATACTTTAGTAATGCTTGTTTTTACCGTACTGCTGTTATTTTTAGAAAAAACATAATTTTCAGTCATTTTTTTAGGTAAAAAACAGGTAAAGTCATTTACTTTAACCAAATACTGAGCATACACCTCACCGGGATGATAAAATTCGTATTCCGATGATTTCAGATCGATTGTTAAGACCTTATTTCCGGATGGTTGATAGAAAATTACTTTATCGTTTATCTTTTCAAAAGCCGTTTTATTGTTTGGAAATTGTTCTTTCATTTTTAACTGATTAACAGAGGTATTTATTTCTTTATTTTGTGTTTTCGACTGACAGGAAACCATTATTGAATTAATGGAAAACAAGGTGCAGCATATCAGGATATTGGTCTTCATACTCTATTTTTTTACTGATTCTACCAAATTAGGATCTTTTCTCATGATATCCCACTGGAATTTCCATAAAGCAATCTTATCTTCAATTATATTCACATCGTTTGATGGATCGCTGTCTTTATTCTGTAAATTATAACTGTAATCCATAATATTATCTGTCGTTCCCTGAGCAATTTTTATTCCTTCACTAAACCATCCACCTCCTCTTTTCAGAAAAGTGTGAGAAAGATTAAAAGTGTGTCCTGCCTCATGGATAAAAGTAGACGCATCTGCCTGTGGAGTTAGCATGGCACTATCGGCTTCGTAGGAAACATCTTCGGCCTGTCCCAAAAGGATTAAATTATTTTTCACACTGCTGATGATGCCGAATGGCAACAGAAATACCATTAACTCTTTTTTATCCGCCGTTTCACGAGATTTAAATGCTTTGCTGATCTTATCTCTTATCCTGTCAGAGTTAATTTCCTTATTGTCATCCGTAATAATTGAATGAGAGCCGTGGCTATTTTTAAGTTTTAAATCTGTAAAAAAGGAATCCATTTCCTTAACGTCTATTTCCAGCTGTTCGTAATTGGGAGTATTCAGTTCTTTATATCGTATTAGCGGCTGGGCAAACATATTGGTAAGCGAAGGCCTGTTATTAGCGATAAAAGTTGTTTTACTCTGCATCACGCTGTGCTGTTCATTAAATAATTGTCTGGAAATGGCCGTTCTCTGAGCAGTAAGATTCTGAATATCCAGTAATTCTCTCTGCTGTTTTCTGAGAAGATCCTGAATTTCCTGTAATCTTGCAGGATCACTGGTTATTGATGCCTGGAGTGTTTGAAGATTAGCAATTCCGTTGGTAAGATTTTTCTGTCTGTTGAGCAGATCTTCGTCTTCCTGATAACTTAATCGCGCTCCCGAAAGATAAACTTTATCTTTAAATCCGTCAAGATAAATCCATCCTTTAAAGAAAACTTTTACATACCTGAACACCACATCATATTCTACGGAATTTTGATATACGTTTAAAATCCCCATCAATTCGCCTGCACTTACATAAATGGATCTCATGGTCTGTGGCGTTTTTCCCGCGGCGGCATCTTCCTGCTCTTTCTTTTCTTCCGCTTTTTCTTCATCACTTTTTTTATGAAAAGTAACAACCAGCGTCGTATCTTCCGTTATATAATCCTGAAAGGTAATTTTTAAAGTCTTTGTAAACTGCTTGGGATAACTTTCGCTAATATCAAACATCGAACTTCCGTCATCGGTAAATTCCACTTCAATACTTTCATTTTCGCTGTGTATTTTTATATTTCCTTCCGCAGGTTCTTCAATATTAAAAAAAACATCAATCTCATAACTTTTAGCCGCTCCGGAATTATCTTTTGCAAAACCTGCAAACCAAGGCACAAAATAGGTTTTATCATTAATACTGATGGGCCCCTGTCCATTTTTTCCGGCTTCAATATAACCGAATTCCCGAACGGGAATATATTTCGTGACAGAAGAATATTCTCTTCGGAGTTTATTTCTTCCGCTCAGTACCGTTTTATCATCATCAAAATGATAGGGTTCTGTATAGGTTGTTCCGTAGTTTTCTCCACCATACCAGTCAAATCCGAAGTCAGGTCTTGCTCCGTAATTACTTTTTCTGCGAAAAACAGCGAACCCTTTTATTGTATTTTTTAATTTTCTCTCATTGGAGGAAGCTTTGTCGTAGGTAACTCCATTGGCAGTCCCTTTTTGCCGCACCAATCCTGATGCGATATTGTCGATAAAGCTTCCGGCATTATTTTCAATATCCTGACTGGAAACTTCAGTGATCTTACCACCTGCTATTTCTGTAATTTTCCCCATAGTGACCGTTTAAAAGTTAGTTCCTTTCTCTCCACTATTATTTTTCACCTCTTTTTGGGCATTATGATGAATTGTTCCTTCTGTTGAAACAACCTCTATATCTTTACTGGCATTTCTTTTCACATTTGTAGACTCCGAAGAAATATCACCTTTGGCGATCTTCATAATATTGGCAGCCATAAGCGAATAGTCGAGGATCGCATTTTGCATCATCATTCCTCCGGCTGTGCTCATGTGGTTTGCTCCCGCACCTTCAGAGATATTCATGCCTGCAGTAGAGGTAATATTTTCCGAAGCACTGATATTGATATTTCTTGCAGTGATATTAATCGTCTCCGGTGCTGTAATATTAATATTACTCCCCGTTGTATCCAGATGAATTTCGTTCCCGGATTTGTCGGTAATAATAATGCTTTCATCTTCTGTGAACACCACACGGTGACCACTTCGGGTCTGAATCGACTTTACACGGTTATCCATGCCGCCACCAAGACCAATTCCGCCATGGAACATTCCGCCCATCACGAAAGGCCGGTCGGGGTGACTGTGAACGAAATTCACCATTACCTGATCTCCCACTTCCGGAATCGCAACATAGCCTCGATTTTGAGTAATCTGATCGGTTCCTCCGGCATCGGGGCTCATCATTCGGATAAAATGAGTGGTATCACTGGTTTGCCAGTCGAATCTTACCTGAACTCTTCCCTGCCCTTCCGGATCGGTATTCGAGATTACGGTGGCGATCTGAGGTTCTGCTTTGGGCAATGAAAATTCAGATTTAGGTAAAAAACCGGTATCCGAAGCAATGCCTTCAAAACTTCCTGAATAATGACCGATGGCATCTACCTCATGAGTGGTCTCGGTGATCATAATTTTGGTAAAATACGAAGACTCGTTGCTGTCTAATTTTCTCATCTGAACATCTGCCACGCATCCCGGATGAAGAAAAGGAACGGTTGTACCTCCCGAAATCGAAAAAACACTTACCCCTTCGCTACCGGAAGCACTTTTTTGGGAATATTCAACATCGAGATGCGTTGAAGCCTTTATCGGTGCAATCTGAAGGGCAGGTGTTTTATAAATTTTATCATTATGGGAATACGCTGTTTTAGCCAGATCTCCCACATGTTGTACGGGGGTTTCAGAAGAGCTTAGCTTTTCGTTTTTACTGCTGTTATATCCATAAAACTGCGGTTTGGTATGAACGGCTTTCAGTTCAACTTTAATATCATGGGCACTGCTTCCGTAGATGAGTTTTATGGGTTTGTTCTGCCCCGGAAGTTTTCCGAAATGAAGCACTTCCCCATCGTAATAAAACTGCTCGCCGTAAGCTTCTGCCATTCTCGCGAGATAGTTGTAATGGGTTTCGTTGTATTGGCTGCTGTAGATAATCTGAGCATAATCATGGGTATCTATTCTTACATCAAACCGGCTTTTATCAAGACCTTGTTTAATAACATTATCAGCGATAATTCCCATATTTACAGGCTGCCCTCCTCCAAAACTCTGAATATGCGGCGCGCCGTCCAGTAAAATTGTCGGGCTGTATCCGGAGAGCATAATATTTCCGAGACTCATTTTTTCCTGACTGAAGCCTACACCTGTGATTACGCCTACGAATGTTCTTTCCGGGCTGTTATCAATATCTTTATAGGAAATGGTAACTGTTAATCTCTTTCCGAGAAATTTATTGGCTTCATCAAGGGTATGGCTCTGGCGGTCTCCCAGCGCATCATGAGCCAGCATAAGGCTGAATTCATGATGTCGTGTTGCACTTTGTGTAAGCTTAAAATGCTTGTAATACTTTATTACCTGGCCTTCGATAACCAAAGATAATTTTACCAGACGATTAATTCCGGTATGATGATTATCTGATACGCCGTCTGCATTTTGAGTAGGACGAAAGCTCGCCCCTTGCCTATTTTCAGCTGTCGTTGACATAATTTTGTGATTGTGGTAAGGTTAAAGGTAAAGAAAAATATCCAAATATCGGTTTTAAGTTAAATAATTATCTATCAGACTCCTATATTATCAATCTATCCATTTTTATTTTCTTAAACCAGAATGGGCTCAGGCAAAAAAGACCGTCTTTGGGGACAGTCTTTTTTATACGTTTTTCGGTAAATCTATGATGACGGCCATAAACCTTCGTAAGCAGAATTACCGTAGTTGATTTTCTCAGCGCTGATCACAAAGCTGATCAACATACTGTTTTCATCTACAGCGTCGAAATCTACTTCATGCTGAATGACATATCCGTTTTCCCAGTTCAGCGTAATCAACGTTCCTTCTTCGTGAGATTTATTGAAAGTAATTTCACCTTTGGTAGGCTTATATTTTCCGTTGAGTAAGCTTTCAAGAATGTCTGATTTTTCAGTAGCTTCCACTGTTAATTTAATGATTGCATTGGAAGGGTCTGATGCGACTCTGCCCGATACGTCTGTAGATCTGGAAACGCCGTAGTTCAGTTTCAATAATTTCTGACCCTCGCCCCCGTTGAATTTTAAAATTCCTCTAGAATTTGCTGCCATTTTTGTAAATTTTAATCGTTAATACTATTTTGTGATTCGGTGATTGTGATACAAATATAAAACGGTTAAAATTTTTCTGAAAGCATTTTAAAATAATTTTTAAATTTTGTAGTAAAACTACGATTTGATGTCGTAATTCTACGACTTTTGATTTAAAAATTTAACATAAATCAAACATTTACAACAATTTAATTCAATTCATCAAAAGACAAAAAAGTAGTATACTTTACACTATAAAGAGATATACTATAGTGTATCTCTGCTTTTTTTATGATGGCTGTTGGCGTATCGACCACATATTTTCCTGAGAAATCAATTTCAGAGTCTGGTAAATTATTCTGCAAAAGCACAATTTCTGATGTATAATCTATATTCTCAACTTTTTGTTGAATATTTACGGTTTCACCTTCAATATTATGATCGAAAAACGATTGTCCGTTTCTGAATGAATTTCTAATTGCGGCAAAATAATTTTTAATAAAAGGATCGTCTCTCATCCGTTCATTAAACAGTTCCTGATTGAGAACAGCGACCTCAAATTCCCTGATATACATTTCTGCGTACCGATCTTGAAAAAAATCAAGCAAACGCGCTTTTATCTTGGTGAAATTTTCAATAGTTTCTTTTTTCAGGCTAATATTTTCAAGTTCACCTTTTAAATTGGTTTTAATCACCAAAGGATTCAACAGCCGGATGCTTTCCATGGCTAAATCTGCCATTTTGCTCGACTGCTGATCGGTAAAATTATTTTTGTAGAGGTGAAAAATATGACTGTTTTCTTTCGATTCAATCCATTTTAAAGAAGCCGTGTAGGTTAGGGTATTTTCATTGATTTCTTTGTCTTTCTCTTTTTCTTCTGTAATTCTCACAGCATAAATCCTGCTAAAATCTTTAGGATTAAAATTTAAAACAGGATTCAGTTCCGGTCTTTTAAAAGGCGCATCATTCAGTAAATTATACTTTTTAACCTCATCTATATTCGGAATAAAAAGCCGCCTTCCCGAAACGATATTTTCATGGATGTATTCGCTCGCAGAACATCGCTGATTGTGATATTCTTTAAGGTATTTTGGGTTCTCAAGCTGTATTTCTCCAGATATGCTTTCAAGGGTTTCTCCCGAAAGAATAAAGTGAATGATCATATTTTTGATTTTGGTATATACCAAATTAGTTTAAAAATTTTATTTATCAAAATCTGCGATAAGTATCCTATTTTACCAAACTAAGCGTCTTAAAATTATCATTAAAATATTTTAGCTTATAACTTGGAATTGAATGTTTTTTTTAACGCAAAGATTTTTTTTTATTTTCTACTGATTTTTAGAGGGCAAAGGCAAATAAATTGCTTCGCGAAGCTTGAAAATACGCTTTATCAAATCAATAGGTTGATTCTTCTTTGCTCACTTGAATATTTTTACCTTTAAAATAAAACCTTGCGTTAAAATGAACCATTAAAATTTAAACAGGCTCTAAGCGTCTTATGTCATGTTAGATTATAAGAATTGAATGTTTTTTTAACGCAAAGATTTTATTTAATTTATACTGATTTTAGAGGGCAAAGGCAAATAAATTGCTTCGCGAAGCTTGAAAATACGCTTTATCAAATCAATTGGTTGATTCTTCTTTGCTCACTTGAATATTTTCTACATTTAAAATAAAACTTTGCGTTAAAATGAACCATTAAAATTTAAACAAGCTCTAAGCGTCTTATTTCATGTTAGATTATAAGAATTGAATGTTTTTTTTAACACAAAGATTTTATTTAATTTATACTGATTTTAGAAGGCAAAGGCAAATAAATTGCTTCGCGAAGCTTGAAAACACGCTTTATCAAATCAATTGGTTGATTCTTCTTTGCTCACTTGAATATTTTCTACATTTAAAATAAAACTTTGCGTTAAAATGATATATTAAAATTTAAACAGGCTCTAAGCATCTTATTTCATGTTAGATTATAAGAATTGAATGTTTTTTTAACGCAAAGAGTTTTATTTAATTTATACTGATTTTAGAGGGCAAAGGCAAATGAATTGCTTCGCGAAGCTTGAAAATACGCTTTATCAAATCAACTTGTTGATTCTTCTTTGCTCACTTGAATATTTTCTACATTTAAAATAAAACTTTGCGTTAAAATGAACCATTAAAATTTAAACAGGCTCTAAGCGTCTTATGTCATGTTAGATTATAAGAATTGAATGTTTTTTTTAAAGCAAAGATTTTATTTCTTTTCTACTGATTTTTAGAAGGCAAAGGCCAATGAATTGCTTCGCGAAGCTCAAAAACAATGCTTCATCAAATCAATTGGTTGATTCTTCTTTGCTCACTTGAATATTTTTACCTTTAAAATAAAACTTTGCGTTAAAATGAACCATTAAAATTTAAACAAGCTCTAAGCGTCTTATGTCATGTTAGATTATAAGAATTGAATGTTTTTTTTAACGCAAAGATTTTATTTCTTTTCTACTGATTTTTAGAAGGCAAAGGCAAATGAATTGCTTCGCGAAGCTCAAAAACAACGCTTCATCAAATCAACTTGTTGATTCTTCTTTGCTCACTTAAATATTTTCTACATTTAAAATAAAACTTTGCGTTAAAATGATATATTAAAATTTAAACAGGCTCTAAGCATCTTATGTCATGTTAGATTATAAGAATTGAGTGTTTTTTTAACACAAAGATTTTATTTGTTTTCTACTGATTTTTAGAAGGCAAAGGCAAATGAATTGCTTCGCGAAGCTTGAAAATAGCCTTTGTCAAATCAAAATCGTTCTTCTTACGTTAAATTTTTGTCATGATAATAAAATGAAGAACTTCATAAACTTCCAGACTTAATCTTCCAGCTTCCCGCCAAATTAATCTCCCGAATTATGGTTATTTAATGAAATTCAGATATTTATCAGAACATTGCCCAAAATGATCAAACTCATTCATAGAATTTCCGTAGTTCTGAATCACCAAAGTATCCCCTCTAAGAAGACCTCCCATTGCACCCAGCGAAATACTGAACTCTCCGTTATTTTCAGTTTTTGACAGCTCTGCCCGACCGGAAGCAATTACTTTTTTACTGTCGTAGATTTTATAGCCTATTTTTTGGCCGTTTTTATTTTGCAATTCAATAGAAAATCTGCCGTTTTCGCAGGTTTTTGCATTATATCTGCCTTCCAGCAATGCAATTTCATCGATCGTAAGACTATCCTTTGCCGTCGTTTCTACCTTTTTAAGGGTGTCTGGCTTTACCGGAGCAATGGTTGATTTAGAAGCGGATGATGTCGGAACTGTGTTATCAGAATTTGTGGCAGCAGCCAACGTTTCTGTCTGTTTACAAGCGTACAGGCACAAAATACCTAAAACGCTTACGCTAATAAAGTTTTTTCGAATCATAAGGATTTAACATTTGTTAACATTTCATTAGCAATTTAAGTACCATTTTTATGCTTTTTTGAATCTCCATCCACTGAAAATTTTTCTTTAAAACATAAAAAAGCTGTACTTCGCGTACAGCTCTTACTATTTTGATTAGATTAATTTTACGTTAATTCTATTCTTAAATAAAATTATGAACATTTATGTAAAACAACAGGCGTTTTTCCGCCATTTTCTTTAATCATGATAAATTCATTTTTAAAATCATATCTTCCTGTTTTCAAATTGTATAAACCATACCAATCCATCATAAGATCGCTATTCTTTAAAGACAATTTTCCAATTTCTTTATCCTTAGAAACTTCGCTGTCATTTACGGTTGGTTTATCAGAATAGAATTTTTTCTGCGAAGAAGTATTTTTAAAATAAAGCAAAAAACCGGAATTGTCCTCCGATTTTTTAACCGTAACATTAATATAAACCGCATTATCAGAATATAAAGAAAGATAGCCTTCATTATTTTCAAATGACAATTCAGTCAGTTCGTTTTCACAATTTACAGCCCAGCTTCCCTTAAGATCAGCTAAAGTAAGTTCCGGATTTTTATTTTCAGACTGGGTAGAAATCTGCTCTTCTTCAACAGGTGGCCAACTGCTTGCTGAAGCAGAAATCGGAGTAGCCCGTGCGGGTTCATTTTTATTACAGCTAAAAAAAGCCGAAAAGAGAAACACATAACCCAAAGATTTAATTTTGATAAACTTTATCAACATATCGAGCTTTATAAAATGGGGTTATGCAGACTTTATCCTTGTTTTATGAACATATCCTTCTTTGCCTGTTTTTGTTTTTACTAAAAACCAATCTCCATAATTATCTACCACATCAATATTCTGTCCGGAGTTTATTTTTTCAACAATCTGCGAAGTGGTGGTTTTATCCTTCCTCAGATTGGTAAACCCGTCCGGATCCTGAATATGATTTTTTGAATAAGAAGCTGTAATAAAAGCCAAAATCTGATCAATTTTTGAGAATGCCGGATCATAATATTCTTCGGTATCCAGTTTTCCCTGCAGACCATCTTTATATTTTTTCTTCTCTTTAGCCTGATCCATTTCTTTTTTAGAGAAAATATAATTTTTGCTTAAAATTTTAACCGCAGAAAGATCTTCCTGCTGAATAGCCAGATCCATCAATTTATCTGTAACCAGGCGCTTAAAAGAGTATTTATCGATAAAATATTCTAACCAGGCACTATTGATAAATCTTTCATTATTACTGAACGTCTCGTTATTAATAAGCAATGACAAATCATCAAAATCAAAGTCTGATGGCTCCGGATCGGAAGATTCAAAAGCGGATAACTTCGCCTTAAACGCTGCGATTTCGGGATTACTTTTCGAGAGATCTGCGGGCGTAAACTCGATATTGCTTCCTTCATCAAAAAGGTCTGCAAAGGAAGCTGTTTTTGTGTCTGTGGTATTATTGCCGGTCATTTTTGTCTTTTTTTTATTTGAATTTCTCCATTGTTCTAATGTAATGATGTTCCCTGAAAGCACATCGTTCACCATTACATTACTGCAGTTATTTTTATCGATATAAAAAATCGTGTACGTTTCCCACCTCAGCGGCCCGTTGAAGCCGGTTTTTACGCTGTAGAAAGGTTTATTTTTCATCTTTAAAGAATCTACCATGAAAGATAAATGCTTTTTCCCCGCTGAAAGAGAATCTACATACTGACTTTGCTTTTTAACTTCCGGTAAAGCATTTACGGTGTTCATAGCATCATCACTATTGCAGTTTTTCGCTTTTGTCTTTTGTCCGTCGCAACTGTAAAACAGCAGGAAAAGCAGAAAAAGAACTAATTTATTTTTAAAATACATATCAGATTTATTTAAGTTTATTCAAGAGCTCGATGTCTTTTTTAATTTTAGTTTTTTCATCTTCCTTCTTTTCACGGCACAATTTATATTCCAGTATGGCTTTATAATCTTTCACCACACCATTGAAAATACCTTTAATTAATGTTTTATAATTAGGGTCTGTAGCATATGCTCCCAGCCTTCCGTTATCCTGCATACCGTTCAGGAAGTCGTCTATGGTCTTGGTATCATCTAAAATAGCATTGTAGGCATCGTTATAATTTCTGTCTAATAATGAAAGATAACCTTCAAACCCCTTTTCCACGGTAGAGAAATTGGCAAATCCGTCTGTTAAATTCACTTTTTTACCATTTTCATACTCATGGGTTTTTAAAGGAGAAGATCCCAGATCTCCGCTTCCTTTAATATTCATTGGGTTATTATTGGGTACAGATAATTTAAAGCCATTTTCCTGTCTTCTTTGAGCCACCATATAAAGTCCCTTAAATTTATTAGATTTACCTTTACTTTCAACCAGATCAATGGCTGCAGTTCCGAATTCATTATAAAATTCTTCTCTTCCGTCTTTCTTGAGATTTAATTTACATGCACTCAGTTCCGGAAGCGGATCTACCAATACAAAAACCTTAATTTCCTCTTCATACGTAGAGGCTGCTACCGCTACCTTTCCATCACTGGAATAGCCTCTTCTTCCGTATACCCCTTTCAGCTCGGGAACAATACCTTCGAGATAATTATTTAGCGCATGATAAATAAATTTATAATTGGCAGCATCTTGATTCGGATATTCTGTCGCACAGCTGGAATGGGTTTCTCCATCCGAATTTCGGATACCCACACAGCCAATAAGCCCGGAAGATCTCCACGGATCTATAGAAATTGAACTTCTGCTTCCCAACGCCATTGCACCGCTGGAAACTTCTTTTTTTACGTCCGTTACAGGCTTTAGATTCGTTGTATTATCGGTAACGATTCTGTATCGGAAACTTTCTTTTTTTGCATGATTCCAAGCTTGCATATATCGGATCCTGTACAGGGAATCTACCGTGTTCGGAGGCAGCGGACCGCTTTTTCCATAATCTTTATTATTGGTTTGAGCGTGTCTTGCAACGGTGAGCACTTCAGATTCTGCATTTTCATGGGTTTTAAATTCCAGATCCTGCTTCAGTTTTTTCACAGCCTCTCCAATAGTGCTTCCCCGATAAATATACATTTTATAAAGCGGAAAGGCACTTCTTGTTTTAGAAACCTTTTTGCAGTAGAGTTTATTATCTTCCTTATATTCTTCCATTCCGTTATAGCCTCCGTAATCCGGATAAGAAGCTAACTTTCCGGCTTTATCGAGCTTAATTTCCGTGGCAATTTCGCTTGAAATATAAATAACAGCCTCTTTTCCTAACCCTACTACTTTTTTAAAGACTTCTTTCTTCACATTTCCAACCTGGCTTACGGTTTTTCCTTCTTGCTTTTGCGGGGTTGGCTTCTGTTGAGGTTTTACGACTCCGGGAGACTCAAACCAGTCCCAGAGTTCACCTAATTTATTTTTAACCGATTCTGTGGCTTTATCCAGAATCCCTTTTTCTTCTTTTTTAGATTCCGGTTTCTGTGCAGCCGGAGAGCCTGCTGCTTTCGGATTTTTAGCGGCAGGTGGCGGAGCCGGAGCCGGCTGGGTAGATTTTGGAGGTACCTTTGGCTGGGGAGCTGCTGTCGGCGGTTTATAATCCGGATTTTTAATATCCACATTATTTGTTGCATGTTTTTTATTTCGGTAATACTCTACCGTTACATAAAATTCAAGTTCCTTAGCATCAATTTCACCTTTTGCAGCTTTTTGCATTAAAGCTTTCGTTAAAACAAATTCTGCCGTGGCGACTCCATTTCTTTCAACGGTTACTTGTTTGCTGTCAACAAATAAATTATTAGCATTATGCCCATCTCCCGTTGCATCATCTTCCCAAAGGGTAAATAAAAGCTTCTCTCCGGCAAGATTCACGCATTGTGCTTTGGCTACCAATTTTTCGGTATAGCTGAACACATTTCCTTTAGAATCATCTACATAATGCAGGTCTACTTTATTAATTTTAGGAACGGCAGCAGGCTGAGGATTAATATCAATCGTTGTTGGGCCGCTTCCTTCAGGCTCATGAAGATACGCTTCCAGACGGTAGGTATTTTTATAAGCCACTTCACCAAAGGTAAAGCTGCCGTCGCCTATTTTTTTAATATTAGTTGAGGTAAATTTGCCATCCGAACGTTTTTTAAACAATTCCCAGGTGACCATAGCAGGATTTTTTTTCTCCTCAGGCGTTGCGGGATACCAGGAATCGATCTTGTATAAAATTTTCTCTCCCACTTTTGGAGAAGAATTTCCTGAAATTTTTGAGACACCTTTTTTAGACATATCAGAAAGTGTTTTTAGGGTTAATAAGCATCTATTTCACTTTCTTCCACAGCATCTTTAAAATCATCCATTTTCACCAGCGGATTAATGTTTTGCACCGTTTTACTGTCTGCATTTTTCACATTTTTCCTGCTCATTTCGCCACGCTGACCGTGATCTTTTATGGTAATTTTTCCGCCTGTGGTACATTGCAGTTCAGAAGCTTCGGTAACGATTTTTTTGCCCATGACCTTCACTTTATCATAGGTTTTCTGCCATTTTCCTGCCGGAGCATACGCACAAGGCAGGTAACCTCCCGGGGTAGGTTTCAGTAAGCATTTTCCGAAGCTCGGACCTGGGGGATTGAACTGTAAATCGTCTTCTGTAACAGCAAGATAATCTGCACTGCCTTCAGCATCATTCCAGTAATGATGCTCGTGAACAGTTACTTTATATTGAGGAAACTGATCACCCTTATCGCACTGCGCCTTGCCTTTCTGGACGACAAAGTGTTTGCCGTCATGAGGTGATGATTGATCTGACATATTATATGATTTGGGTTCTGTAAAGATAAAAATTTTACATTATAAAACGAAAAAGCAGAAATAATTTTCTGCTTTTTGTTATTCTTAACATATTAATGCTTAGTATATTCAGGTTCATCAACAGGCATCATGGTTGGCATAAAGTATTCATTCAGCCAGTAAAATTCCTGTCCGTTCTGTTTAATTTTTACCGCAGGATTATTTCTGTGCGTAAGCATTCTTTCGGCAAGACTTTTATAGCTTGCAAAATAAGTTTTTACCGTCTCATTGGTAATGATGTCCGATTTTTTCCAGCCTTTCAGATTGTATTTTGCCATCAGTTCTTCTTCAGAATTATCAAATCCGGTACTTAAGCCAACCGTATAAGCCATAGGCTGCTTATATAGTTCGCCTTTATCCATAAATTTCAAGGTCGGATTGTACTTCTTCAGAAGCTTTATATACTCACGGATTGCTCTCGCCTGACTGAAATCTGTTCGTCCGGCTCCCGTATTTTCATACACTTCCGTATAGAAAGCTTTGAGATTATCGTATTCTGTTTCTGAGATCAAGATCCCTTTTTCCAAACCAGGTTTATACTCTTTCAGATCTTTCGGAATAAAACCTTTCACCAGGAAAGGACTTCCGTAATTAATCAGCTGAGCAGCAATTCCTGCCGGAACCGGGTTGGTAAGCCCAGGATAAAGGTATTTGTACTTTATATCCACATCTGTTTTCCCGGCACCTACCGAAGAGTGGAAATAATCATTTAGCGACTGATCAATCGTTGAGTTATCTAAAGTTACCTGAGAAATCAGGCTGTCTACAGACTTTTTCAGGAATCCAGGAGTGGCAATATCTCCTTTTTTAGGAAAGATTACAAATCCCTGAGACATACTCTGTTTTGGATAATCTAGGGAGAAGAAACCAGTTTCGCCTTCTTTTAAGCTAAAATTATTTTTAGTTAAAACATCATTTTGATTAATAATTTTCTGTTTCTTTAATTCAGCAATATTTTTAGCCGTGTTGGTCACTACATTTTCAGCCATCAATACAAAATCATTATACGTATCGGATGATCTTGCACTGGTCTGGAACATAATTAATCTAGCCTGAGCCTGAGTCAGGGAGTTAATCACGCCATACATATTTCCGCTTTGGTTGGCAGAAGTTCCCACTCCGATAACGATATTGGTTTCATCAGGGAAATTGGAAAGAAGATTTCCGGCTGCCATTAACCCTTCATTCACCGGCTGATATCCGTTATTGCTCGGACAGTTCATTTCATTGGTTTTCTGATCGATAAATGTGGTGATCTTGCTGTAATCTGAGTTAAGCGGGGAAACGGCCACATTATCTCCACAGGAATTATTTTTGTACAGTACAACCCCGTATTTTACCTGATTAAAATAAGAAGGCTTTTCGAATCTGAGCTGCAGATCCTGCAATAAAGACTTTACAATAGGCGCATACGGAGCATTCGGGGCGCTTATATCCAAGGTAAAAACAATATTGATATGTTTATCTTTCTCCGTAATTTCACGATAACGATCAAAGTAAATAGGTTCACCTAAGACATTAAATACATAATTTTTACTATAATCTAAAATATTCGTAAAATATTTCGTTTTAGAATCCGGAGTTTCTTTTTCGTTCAGCGCCAGTGTGACAGGAAAGATATTTTCAAGAGGCGTTCTCTTATTAACATCAGTCAGGAAAACGGCCGTTTTATTTTCGCTATCCGGCATTCCCGGAGCCCCTTCATGAATACCGAGTGAAGATTCTTTTATCCCGGTGGTATTTTTCATCTTTACCGCAGAACGCTCTCCCCACGCTGAGATTACATTAGAGCTCACCCATCCGTATAAGCTGGAGTTAATGCTGTCTATGTCCACACTAGGTTTTTTCCCGACCAAAAAACGTTTGTTATTTTCAGCCTGCTTATACACATACACCACCTGTCCGTTCGGAATTTTCACATTGGCCTGCTCAATAAGACTTGGAGAATTAAACACCATGATGGAATCATTCTTATAATATTTCTCGGCACTCCTGATCACATCGCTGTTACTCGGTACCACCGCTACCCTTACCGGGAAGCCTGTTTTTTCGCTTTTCAGAGAATTGCTCCACAAAAGAAGATCAGACTCCGGAATCCATCCGTAGGTTTTTATTTGTTTACTGGACACCTTTTTCATTAAAGCATCAGGGATATATTCTGCTACTTTCACCATCCCGTCTTTATGTTTTAGAACCATTAAAGGCTCCAGAAACTTAACTTCTTTATATGATTTTTCGTCGTTTTTATCAATATACGCAGTATTACGCGACCGGTCTGAAATAGCGATCCACGGAACTGCTTTTTTAGGATATCCGTTGATGACTGAAGAATTATCGATCTGGCCGTATTTTGAAGGCTCCGGAGTTCTTTTCGAAGGTAATTTTACCTGACAGCTCGTTAACAACACTGAAACTCCGATATAATATGCTGCTAGAGGAAATTTGTTTTTCATCCTAATTTTCTTTTATGATTGGCTTACCCGGAAAAAGAATCCGGGCATCGTTTTTATTTGCTTTGGTTGATATCTACTTTGGTTACACACTTTTGTGTATCGTCGAAGTTTACTTTTACGGTCTGGATCACATTGTTTTTATCAAACTGAAGTCCGGCACAGTACATGTAAAAATTATTCTGCTTGCTGTCATTTACCTTCACAACAGTATTTTCGTTGTTACACAGGTATTTCTGAAGCAGGTAATTGTAATGGGTATTGAAGCTGTTTCCGTTTGCGATCTGCTGAAGATGATATTTAAAATCGTCGTCAATTTTAGCATAAGAATCTTCTACAGTTACCTCCTCATCATCTAAAGGATTATAGGCCTGAAGGATTTTTATGTGATGCAAAATAGGTTCTGCATTTTCATCCGTGTACAAAGTAATGGTGTAATCTCCCGGTTTTTTGTAGGAGTAGATCGCCAGTTTTTCTTTAGAATCGATATTTCCTGTTTCCCCGAATTTCCATGTAAATTGTTTAGCATTAGAAATAGCGCGGAACTGTACGTTCTCAAACTGCATGGCCTGAGTCTGCGCATCAATCGTTGTTGTAGATTTTATAGTATCCTTAGGCTTTGGAATCCCTCTTGCGGAAACCAGGACCGGAAAAGATTTGGAATATTTATTATCAATAATTAAAGTGACCTGATAGTATCCCGGTTTATTGTAAAAATGAAATCCCTTGCTTTTATCCGACGTGGCGCCATCTCCAAAATCCCATTTCTTGAATTTCGCAAATTTAGTCTTATCTTCAAAGGAAAGCGTATCTCCTACTGCGACTGATGATGGATAGACAACGCCTACAATGTCATCTGCAGAATGAATAACCTTTTTCTGCAGCCACAATGCCACCAGAGCAGCAATAAGCAGGGTTGCGATAACACCAATAATAATGTTCTTTTTGTTCTTTTGAAAATAATTCATAGTTAATAATTGTGATGTATTTATGTGATGTTTTTAGGTAAGACGAAATTATTCGTTTCTGGATTTTAAAGCATTTTCGCGCTGAATAAGCTGATCTTTTTTCTCTTTAAAACCTATAGAACAGTCCTGAAACTGTTTTTCGAATATCTTAATATTCTCAGATTTCTTTGAGATCAGTTTTTTATCATCAAAGTACATTTTGTAAAACTGAGCAATCTGAGGATAAGCCTGTTTACGAAGATCTGCAACTCCGGCATTTTCAAAAGAATTGGCAATATCGTTGATTCCGTATCGGATATTGTTTTCTTCAAAAGGTTGCGGTGCTTCATCCGTAAGTTTACTGATCTGAGTAAAAGTACTGTCCATTAACGGCTGAACAATTTTTTGCTGCTGATCAAACTTCGATTTTTGATCGAGTGTCTGAATAGAGATCATATCTGAAGATGAAAATGGCGATTCAAAACCCTTCAGAAATATAATTCCTAAAAAAATCAAAGCTGCTAAAAGCATCAGTATCAGATATACAAACTGATAGTGTCTTTCTTTTTTAGATAGTGTGATTTGTCCTTGCATAGTCTGTGTTTTTATCTTCTTTTTCGGCTTCCGGTAAACTTTCTTGTAGGGTCTACGCGCAATTCGGTATTAACGCGTACCACTTTTCCCATGCACTCATTAAGATCCCTCAAAGCAGTCTGCTCCTTATTGGAAATATTAATAATCTGGGTTTTTAGTGCCAGCATGGGTTCCAGATGTTTCAGCAGAACAGAATAATGCTTAAAATTTTTCGCACTGTCTGCTCCCATGATGTTTTTAGCATCACGTACGTTATCCATGATATAATTCCTCAAAAAGATATCATTTTCCACCTTATTGATGTCCAGCAGAGTCATCCTGTACTGTATACTGTCGATTTGAATTTTAAGAAGCTCGTTGCGGCTCAATAGGTTTTTGTACTCGTCTACCTCCTTCTGTATGCCCTTTCTTTGCAGATCGTAGCTTTTGAAAAAGAAAAAGACGGCCGTGAATGACACAGCAGACAATGCAATGAAAGACAAAACGAACTTCCAAATGCCCGCTCTAACGTCTGATTTGTTTAATTTTTTCTCCCTGTTCGAAGACATAATAATTGTGATTGGTTTGGGATGGTGAATTTATAAAAAAAATAATTTATGCACAAAATTTATCTTTTTCTAAAAAAAAATAAAGCTTTGTTAATTAATTTAAGATTAATTTTCACTTTCACCATATTTTCATACCTTAGACCACCCAAAATATTAATCATCTACACCAAATCGATATTAGAGTGAGTAAACTATTAACCAATACTGTACGTTTTTCCATGGCAGACAGTGATTTTTATTTTAAGAAAATAATGATCAAAACGCTGCAGGAAAATCCTTTTTACATGCTTCTGAATGACTGTAATAATGGCCATGAGCTGGTAAACAGAATATACAGAAGACAGGAAGATGTTTTTATTATAGAACTGTTCATGCCCGTTCTGAGTGGTATTGAAGCAATAAAATACATCCGTAAAAGCAATACAGAAACGCCCATTATTACTTATTCGGGGACTTATCAGGAAGATATGGCGGAGATTCTCTCAAAAATTCCGAATATTTTTTACTGTCAGAAGAAGAGCCATGTGATTAAAGATCTCATTAAAGGAAAAATAGCAGCAGATACTTTTGATTACGAACAGTATTCAAGAGAATGGGAGCAGCAGCCCCTTGCGGTTACAGAATATATGGACCGTCAGAAAAAAAGTCAGGAAGAGCTTTCTCCCACAGAAATCCAGCTCATGAAATTCTGCTATGAGGGCTTCAGCAATAAAGAAATCGGAGAAAAACTGAACCTCAGCACAAGAACTATTGACACCTATATCAACCGTCTTACCGAGAAACTCGGGCTGAAGACAAAACTTCATCTCATCCGCTTCTGCGTGGAAAATGGGTACTACAATTCCAGCATGTAAAGACTGCGTAATATGATTTAACAGCTGCCCGACTTTAAAACCTTATGCCTGAACAGAAAATAATTTGCCACTAATTTGCTAGTATTCAATTTTTTTAACTAAATTTGCACACCTAAAATTTAAAATTTAAAAAGGAAATGACAAAGGCAGAATTGGTAAACACCATCTCAAATAAGTTGGGAACAGAAAAGAATGAAACACAGAAAGTTGTAGAAGCTTTTATGCAGGAGATCAGGACTTCTATGTATAATGGAGATAACGTTTATTTAAGAGGTTTCGGTTCTTTTATCATTAAAACGAGAGCTGCTAAAACAGGAAGAAATATTTCTAAGAACACTGCAATTGAGATTCCTGCTCACAACATTCCTGCTTTCAAACCTTCAAAATCTTTTGTTGAGAAAGTAAAAACAAAAGTTGCAGTAAAATAAGACATTAATTGAATATTAACGAGTTACTAAAAAATTAAAATTATGCCAAGCGGAAAGAAAAGAAAAAGACACAAGGTTGCAACCCACAAGAGAAAGAAAAGAGCAAGAGCAAACAGACATAAGAAGAAAAAATAATCTCTTTTTCTCGAGATTTTCAATATAACAATATAGTTGGTGATTTTAAGATTTTAAAGGTTCACCGACTATATTTTGTTTTGCAACGAGTAAGAGTTTTTAAAATAAGAGAGATCTTCTTGTTCTCGACGATACTTTTCAAAAAAAGTATGCACAGAATAAAAGACACGCTTATTTTCTTTAATCTTACAAAATTATTTAGCTTAATAAAATGAAGAAAGAACTAATAGTTTCGCATGAGGATGATCTTACAAAGATTGCTTTACTGGAAGACGGAAGATTATGTGAACTTCATGAGCAAGAGGATAAAAGTGATTTTATAGTTGGAGATCTGTTTATAGGAAAAGTAAAAAAACTGGCGCCCAACCTGAATGCCGCATTTGTAAATATCGGCTACGAAAAAGATGCTTTTTTGCATTATCAGGATCTTGGACCTCAATACCTTACCTATAGAAAGTTTTTAAGAGATACCCTCTCTAAAAAACAAATCAGTTCGAGCTTAAAAAATTTCGAATTACAACCCGAAATTGACAAAAACGGAACTGTAGACAAAGTAATTGTTAAAGATGACCTTGTTTTACTACAGATTACCAAAGAACCTATTTCCACGAAAGGACCGAGAATTTCTACACAGATTTCTTTAACAGGTCGTTTCCTGGTTCTTATCCCTTTCGACAATAAAGTTTCTATTTCCAAAAAAGTGAGAAGCTTTGAGGAAAAAGAAAGATTGAGAACCCTTATTGAAAGCATAAAACCGGAAGGTTTCGGTGTGATTATAAGAACGGTTGCGGAGGGAAAAAAAGTAGCAGACCTGCATAATGATATGAATCAGCTGATTCAAAAATGGGAAAGCACTTTTAAAAATATTCAAAAGAATAAGGTTCCGTCAAGAGTTTTAAGCGAAGACGATAAAGCTTCAGCTATATTAAGGGATAATTTCAACCAGGATTTTGTAAGCATCACCTGTGATGACGAACAAATGGTTGAGGAAATGAAAAATTATGTGGAGGTTATTGCTCCCGAAAGAAAAAATATCGTTCATTTCTATAATTCCCATATTCCTCTTCTCGAATATTATAACGTAGAAAAACAGCTTAAACAAAGCTTTGGAAAACACGTTAATATTCCAAGTTCAAAAGGTGCTTATCTCGTGATAGAACACACGGAGGCACTCCACGTAGTAGACGTGAACTCCGGGAACAATATTACTACCGGTGCTGCTGTCAATAAAGAACACGCTTTAAAAGTGAACAAAATGGCAGCTACAGAGATCGCAAGACAGCTTCGTCTCAGAGATATGGGCGGTATTATCGTTATCGATTTTATTGATATGCCTAATCCTGAACACAGAAGAGATTTGTTCGAACATCTAAAGGAAGAAATGAATCGTGACAAAGCACGACATAAGATTCTTCCGCCAAGTAAATTTGGACTGATCCAGATTACCAGACAGAGAAACCGTCCGGAAAAACAGATCGATACCAAAGAACAAAACCCCAATAAAGACGGAGAAATTGTAGCTCCGATCGTTATTGTTGAAAGAATGGGTGATACCCTGAGAACCATTATGCAGAAAGAAAAGGGAAAACTGTACCTTCATGTACACCCCTTTGTGGAAGCTTACCTTACCAAAGGAATAAAAAGCATCCAGATGAAATGGTTTATGAAATACAAAAAATGGGTAACCATTATCCCCCGGGATTCTTTCAAATATTTGGAATACCGAATTTACAATTCAGAAAAAGAAGAATTGATAGGATATTCTAATTAAAAAAAATTTCAACCTCTGGCTTGTCCAGAGGTTTTTTTTATTGACTGTTGAATTCAATCTCAGGTCTGCACGATACTGCATAATCTTTATGAAGGATCTAGGATCAGGCGCAAAAGTTGGGGATTTGATGAAAAGTTAAGATCATTTTAAAATAAGAGTCTGATTTTTATTTCCCACAGATTTTTAAATACAGAAGATGAGCGCTGACCTTACGCCCGATGATAAAATTTAAATAACATGGAGTTTTAGTCTAAATTGACAATAAGTTTTGGCTAAAGCCTCAGAGATCTCATCTTTCTAAGACTGGCTGAAGCCAGTCCCTATTGATTTATAGAATATGGTATTAATCGTATTGAGATTAAAAGCAAAGATTTACTTTCAAACCCTAAATTTTAGAAATCAAAAAACAAAAATAAATGCTTCGCGACGCATAAAACACCGCTTCATCAAATCAACTTGTTGATTCCTCTTTGCGGATCAGGCACAAAAGGTGGCGACTAATCAAAAAATTTTGACCATTTGAGGACAAAAATAATAGGCTTAATTTTCATTTTTCACAGATGATGTAGGTTTCATTCAAAACAATTATCTGCCGACTGCATAACATCTTTGTAAATGGGTGTAATCTTTAGAAATTAACAATTTTAATCCTTAAATTTTCTATCCAATTGGTGCAACTGATAGTTTTACCATTAATTAACACAGTGTCCTCTTCTTTTCTTCAGGATATATTATTAAATTTGAAGTATGAGTTTTGGAAAAGATTTATTAAGAAAAATAAAAACCGCAACATTACCCGGTACAGACGCTCATGGGGTGTTTTCTCCGCCCTACCGTCCAGTTTTCACGTATGAAGAAATTCTAACGAAGAACCCGAAGTTTGCAGCCGTAAATATTGTGCTGTATCTGAAAAATGACGAATGGCATTTTCCCTTAATTCAGAGAACGATCAATGAGCATGACACCCATAGCGGACAGATTTCTTTACCGGGAGGCAAACGTGAGGAAATGGATCAGGATTTTGCGCAGACGGCCGCTCGCGAAACCTCTGAAGAAATTGGGATCGAAAATCATTATCTGAGAATTATCAGAGAAATGTCGCCCATTTATATTCCGCCAAGTAATTTTTACGTTTATACATATATTTCTTACACGAAAAAAAATCCGGAATTCATTCTTCAGCAAAGCGAAGCCGTAGAAATCATAGAATTTCCTATTACGTCCTTTTTAGGCCTTCCCGACCAACCGGAAATTATGGCATTGCCAAGTGCCGGCGGAAAAGAAGTTCCGGTGATTAATTTCAACGGATACATCATTTGGGGAGCTACAGCGATGATATTGAGTGAATTCAGCCAGTTACTGAAAAAAATGTAACTTTGCAATACCGTGTTTAATTGAGAGATGGCGAAGAAAAATATTTTCACCGACGCGTTCGGAACACCTTATTTTTTAAAAAGGTTTATCATTTTTATTTTAGGTTTTATATCTTACAGAAGATTCAATGGCTTTAATAAATTAAAAATTACTGGCACCGAGCACCTTGTGGATCTTCCCGATTCAAATGTATTGTTCGTGGCCAACCATCAAACGTATTTTGCAGATGTCGCCGCCATGTATCATGCGTTTTGCTCGGTAAACAACGGCTATCTAAATACGATAAAAAACCCGATCTATCTTCTTAACCCAAAGATCGATTTTTACTACGTAGCGGCTGAAGAAACCATGAATAAAGGTATTCTCCCAAAGATTTTTAAAATTGCAGGTGCGGTTACAGTAAAAAGAACATGGAGAGCGGAGGGCAAAAATGTCAGCAGAATGGTAGACATGAGCGAGGTAGACAATATTATGAAAGCCCTGGATAACGGCTGGGTAGCTACTTTCCCTCAGGGAACGACTTCAGCTTTTGCCCAAGGGAGAAGAGGGACGGCAAAACTGGTAAAAAATCAACGCCCTATTGTGATTCCGATTAAAATTAACGGATTCCGAAGAGCGTTTGATAAAAAAGGTCTTCGCGTAAAGGTAACAGGCGTAAAACCTACGATGGAGTTTAAAGCCCCTCTTGAAATCGACTACGACAAAGAAAATGCTCAGGAGATCTTATATAAAATTATGACCGCCATTGAGCAGACAGAAGATTTCAACGTATTACACAATTATGATGAAGAGCTTAAAGCTAAGAAATTAGAACAAAAGAATTCAGATAATTAAAGTGGAAAAAAAATGATGAAAAGAATAATAGGAATCTTATTCGCAATCATGGTGTCAGTTTCATGTAACAGTCAGAAAGTATATTCTGATTTTGATATAAGCTATTCTAAAAGTGGAGGGCAGACCCCTGTTTATGAAAACATGCTCATTAAAGAAAATAAAGTACATTACTCTTTTGAAGGAAAGGGAAAAAAATATAAACAGGATTTTAAATTAACGAATGAAGATTTAAAAAAACTGGAGCATATTTTATCTCAAAACAATTTTAGAAGAATACAGGAAGATCACCGAAAGATCTACGATCATGTAGCCACGTCTATTAATATAAAAAAAGGTCCGAATGAAGGCAGTAAATCTGATGCTAGTGCAATTATGAAAAATTATCAGACCAATTGGACGAATATTATCCAGGCGTTTCAGGAGATCATTAATAACAATGTAAAAAAAACAGTAAATAATTGAAAACCCACTTCATTGCTATCGGCGGAAGCGCCATGCATAATCTTGCCATTGCGTTAAAAGATAAAGGATATCAGGTAACTGGTTCGGATGATGCCATTTTTGAACCGTCGAAATCCAGATTGGAAAAAAAAGGAATTTTACCCGAAGAACTGGGTTGGTTTCCTGAGAAGATTACTTCGGATCTTGATGCGGTTATTCTGGGAATGCACGCTCATCAGGATAATCCGGAGCTGGCAAAGGCTAAAGAAATGGGTCTTAAAATATATTCTTATCCTGAATTTCTGTACGAACAGGCAAAAAATAAAACAAGAGTCGTTATTGCGGGTTCACACGGAAAAACAACCATCACTTCCATGATTCTTCATGTCCTGAATTTTCATCAGAAAGAAGTCGATTTTATGGTGGGCGCTCAGCTTGAAGGGTTTGACTGTATGGTTAAACTGACTCAGGATAACGATTTTATGGTGCTTGAAGGAGACGAATACCTTTCCTCACCTATTGATCTCCGTTCCAAATTTTTACTTTATCAGCCAAATATTGCTTTACTAAGTGGCATTGCCTGGGATCATATCAATGTTTTTAAAACGTTTGATGATTATATCGAACAGTTTAGAAAATTTGTCGCCAGCATAACGCCGGGTGGTATTCTAGTGTATAATGAAGAAGATCCTGAAGTGGTAAAAGTAGTGGATGCCGCTGAAAATTATTTCAGAAAAATTCCTTATAAGACACCGGAATATGAGATTACCAATGGAAAAGTTTATCTAAAAACCGAAATGGGAGATATCCCGCTTTCTGTTTTTGGAGCCCATAACCTGCTGAATCTTGAAGGAGCAAGAAATATCTGCCATCATTTGGGAATTATGGATGAGGATTTCTATGATGCGATCATGAGTTTCAAAGGTGCCTCCAAACGTCTTGAAAAAGTGGAAAGAGAAGATAACGGAACGCTTTATAAAGATTTTGCCCATGCACCCAGTAAAGTAAAGGCTGCAGTGAAAGCTTTTAAAGAACAGTTTAAAAAAGAAAAAAAATACGGCTTTCTAGAACTTCATACCTATTCCAGTTTAAACCCTGTATTTCTTGAACAGTATGACCACGCAATGGACGGTCTGGATGAAGCCATCGTTTTCTATTCTGAAGAAGCTTTAAAAATTAAAAGGATGGATCCTATTTCTCCTGAATTAATTAAAGAAAAATTCAGAAATACGGATTTAAAAGTATTTACTAACGCAGAAGATCTTCATGCTTACTGGCAAACGCTGGATAAATCCGATGGAGTCTATTTAATGATGAGCTCCGGAAATTTCGGAGGGCTTAATCTGGCTCAGTAATCATCTTATAAATTAAAAAGTCCTTTCAATTGAAAGGACTTTCTTTATAAAATTTTAGAATGTATTATTCAAAGCTTGTTTCAATTTAAACGGGCTCTTATTCTTTATCAGCATCTTCGTCTTCCGCTTCTTCATCCACCAACTCGTCAATTTCGACCAGTTTTTTCTTCACTTTTTCAAAATCATCGTCATTGGTAATGTTTTGGTAAATGCTTTCCAATCTCTCTGCAGAGACTTCTTCTTTAACGCTTTCGTCTATTAAATATTCATTTTTTTTCGTTGTCATAACTTTAAATTTTGAGGTTTGGTTCTTTAAAGTTAGTATTTATTTTTTTAACACCTCTTCAGCCGTTCTAAAAATAAAGAATAAATATTTGCTTTATGCTTACATTATTTTCTCACCGCTAAAAATAGTAGACAGAGGATAAAAAATAATAAGAATTCTAAATATCAGCTACTGTATTCAGCATTTTTTCTTCCCAAGACGGGTCTTTCGGATCAAAAAACAGCCTTTTTCCGGTATCTAATGAACGGACTACCTCCATTTCATCTTCTGAAAGTTCAAAATCAAAAACATTGAAATTTTCTTCGATTCTTGATGGAGTTACCGATTTCGGAATTACACAGAATCCTTCCTGCAAATGCCATCTTAAGATAACCTGAGCCACCGTTTTATTATGTTTTTCAGCAATTGTTTTTAATTCTGAATGGTCTAATAAACCAGCATTCCCATTTCCGAGCGGGCTCCAAGGTTGCGTAACGATATTGTGATCTCTGTCATAAACCTGAAGTTCTTTCTGTTGGAAAATCGGGTGTAATTCAATCTGATTGATTACCGGAAGGACCTTAGAATTACCTTTTAATTCTTCCATTTTCTCTACTGTAAAATTACACACACCAATTGCTTTAATCTTTCCTTCACTATACAATTCTTCCAAAGCTTTCCAGGCGCCGGTAAAATCCGAATACGGCCAGTGAATAAGATACATATCCAGATAATCCAGCTGAAGTCTGTCTAATGTTCTCTGAAAAGCAGATTTTGCCTTATCATACGTGGTATCCTGAACCCATAATTTAGACGTTATAAAAAGATCTTCTCTGCTTACTCCACTCTTTTTTATCGCATTTCCGACAGCCGTTTCATTTTGATAGATCGAAGCGGTATCAATCATTCTGTACCCTGCTTCAATCGCTTTTACTACTGCATTTTCACATTCCTGTGGATTTTCCATCTGCCATACTCCAAAACCCAGAGCCGGAATATCAACACCATTATTTAAATTGATTACAGGTTGCCCTGCGTATGTTTTTTGCTGCATAATATTGTATTTAAATTTTAATTGAATATAAACAAATTTCGGATACTATTTTTATGCCACTAATGTGAGAATTTTGTTCGAATTATTTTGTTTGATTTTTTATGCCGTACGGATTACACGGATTTTTATGGATGATGGTGTTTTTTTATGCCACGAATGCACGAATTTTTATTGAATTATTTTGTTTGATTTTTTATGCCCTACGGATTACACGGATTTTTATGGTTGATGGTGTTTTTTATGCCGCGAATGCACGAAATTTTTTCCCACAGATTGCACAGATTTTCACGGATGATTGTGTTTTTTATGCCACGAACTTGCGAATTTTATTGAATTATTTTGTTTGATTTTTTATGCCGTACGGATTACACAGATTTTCACGGATGATACTGTTTTTTTATGCCGCGAATGTGCGAATTTTTATTGAATTTTATTTTATGTTTTTTAGACATTCAATGTAATCATATTAATAAATGTCAGAAATTTTTTGGATTTATATATATTTTCTGAAGCTCCACAACTTTTTTATTTTAAGATAACCCAGATCTGATTCGTTATCGTAGGCTTCTCTTTCAAAGGAAATTCTTCTGTAGGCCAGATAGCCATTTTTCAGCTTAAAAAGCCAGTATCCATATTCTATAAGATAGACTATATAGAAGAAAATAATGAGCATTTCCAGCTGTTGGCGCAAATGGATCTTTTCGTGATTGATCAAAACATTATTTTCCTTATCTTCGGGTTTCCTAATGAAGATAAAAGGGAAAAGAGCGATGCCGTTGATTTTTAATTTTTTTAAAGGCTTTTGGCATACAATTATCATATAACAAATATATAGTTTTTTTTCACTTAGAGATTTAACCTATGGCACTTTTTGATATCAAAGAAGGTGAAGACTTTTACTATAACGAGCAGGGATACAAGGTTTTTACAGAAAAATTTCATCTGAAAAGAGGACATTGCTGTAAAAGTGGCTGTAGGCATTGTCCTTACGGATACGATAAAAAAACCGATACATTCATTAAAAACGATAAAAAAATTAAATAAAATGAAAAAATATATTTTTATTTTGTTAGCCTCGGCTACTTTGGGTTTAACATCCTGCAGTCCTTTTAATGTGCGTTCTGATTATGCTGATACCGCTAATTTTACGACCTACAAAACATATAAATTAAGGATTGATGATTTGAAACTGAATGATATTGATAAAGACAGAGTTCTGAATGAGTTGTCTAAACAGCTTCAGACAAAAGGTCTTCAATCAGGCGAAAATCCTGATCTGATCGTTAACGTAAAAGCCAATCATAAAAAAATAACAGATATCAACAACAGCTCTCCTTACGGAATGTGGGGCTGGGGCGGTCCTTTTGGTTGGGGAATAGGCATGAACAGAACATGGACAAGCAATTATAACGAAGGCGCCATTATCGTTGATCTTATTGATGCTAAAACGAATAAACTGGTGTGGCAGGGAATCGGAAGCGGAGTTTCTGTAGACTCGCCAAGAGCGAAACAAAGACAGATTCCTGAGATTATGACGGAGATTATGAAAAATTATCCTCCTCAGAGAAAATAAGATTTTAAATCAACCCGATATATTGAAGGTCAACTCATTTTTGAGTTGACTTTTTTGTTTTCCGCGGATTTCGGATGATGATGTTTTAGTGCCACGAATGGGCGAATTTTTTATCGAATTATTTTGCTTGCTTTTATTTCCCACGGATTACACAGATTTGCACGGATGATGCTGTTTTTTGCCACGAATGGGCGAATTTTTTTTGAATTATTTTGTTTGATTTTATTTCCCACGGATTACACAGATTTGCACGGATGATGCTGTTTTTTTTGCCACGAATGTGCGAATTTTTTTATCGAATTATTTTGTTTGATTTTATTTCCCACGGATTACACAGATTTGCACGGATGATACTGTTTTTTTTGCCGCGAATGGGCGAATTTTTTTTGAATTATTTGTTTGTTTTTATAGTAGAGATAAAGATTCAAATAAAATCTGCTTCATCTGCATAATCTGCGAGAAAACAAAATCCTCGGTAATCTGGGGTAAATTTGTTGTTTTTACATTTTTTTTAAATGCTGTTTTTATTTCCCACGGATTACACAGATTTGCACGGATGATGCTGTTTTTTTGCCGCGAATGTGCGAATTTTTATCGAATTATTCTGTTCGTTTTTATGGTAGAGATAAAGATTCAAATAAAATCTGCGTCATCTGTATAATCTGCGAGAGAAAAGGCATCGGTAATCTGGGTAAATATGATAATCAGTAAGTAAGAAATAAATAAAATTTAACAATTCACTACATTAAGATTTAACAAAATCGTAATTTTTTATTCATAAAATTGTAGTAATCTTACACGAAATTAAATTACTATGAAAAAAATTGTCTTATTTGTAACATTTGCAGGATTAATGAATGCCCAGGCACCATCGGGCTATTATAATTCGGCAAACGGGCTCTCGGGAGCTAATTTAAAAACGGCTTTGAGCAATATTATTACCAATGGCCATCAGGATAAGGGATATGCAGGACTGTGGACCGCTTATAAAACCACGGATATTGATAAAACCTACGAAAACGACGGTACCATTATGGATATCTATTCCGAAAGACCGACCAGTGCAGATCCTTACCAGTTTACGCCGGGAAATAACCAATGCGGAACCTATTCTGTGGAAGGCAACTGCTATAACCGCGAGCATATTGTGCCCCAAAGTCTTTTCAATGAAGCGGCTCCCATGAAATCTGATGTTCATTTTATCCGTGCCACAGATGGTAAAGTGAATGGAATGCGTTCAAATTATCCTTTTGGGAAAGTGGGAACAGCAAGTTTTACTTCACTAAACGGATCTAAACTCGGAAATTCAGCATCTTCAGGATATGCGGGAACGGTTTTCGAACCTATCAACGAATTTAAAGGTGATGTCGCAAGAATGGTCTTCTATTTTGTAACGCGTTATCAGAGTAAACTGTCTACCTTCTCTTCAGGAAATATGTTGGGAAGCTCTACTTTTCCAGGTTTGCAGACCTGGGAGCTGAATGTACTCCTGGCCTGGCATAATCAGGATCCTGTTTCTCAGGCAGAAATCCTTAGAAATAATGCGTCTTATACGTATCAGGGAAACAGAAATCCATTTATTGATCATCCGGACTATGTAAATTCCATCTGGGGATCCGGCACAGGAGGAACCAACCCCGAAAATCCCACCAATCCCAATACAGGCAATCCTTGTGTAAACGAGACTTTTGAAACCATTCCTACAGCTAATACCGCATCTTATGCTACTAGAACGTGGAGTAATAACGGAATTTCCTGGACGGCCACAGATGCAAGAACCGATCAGACCATTTCCGGGAAAGCCATTACCGTAAGAAACGGAACATTAACATCCGGCAGCTCTGCGAACGGAATAGGATCATTAACGGTTACTACTCAACTGAAATTCTCAGGAAGTGCAGGAACCTTTACTGTGAAAGTGAATGGAAATACCGTCGGAACAATTCCGTACAGCGCAACTTCAGCCACTACGACCATTAATAACATCAATGTTTCAGGGAATGTAACGGTGAGTTTAGTTAATAACTCTTCCAGCAACCGCGTGGCAATCGATAATCTAAGCTGGACTTGTTATCCATCTTCAGGAAAACAAAGCAGAACCATCGTTTCGGAGCTTCAGCAGGAAACCCAAGGTTTACACATCTACCCTAATCCTATTTTGCATCAGGAAATTTTTGTAAAAGGAGCCACTTCTGCGATTCAAAAAGCGGAAATCTACAATCTTCAGGGGAAAATAATGCAGACCATTGACCATCCTTTTAAAAATTCGGGAAATTCAATTAAAATGAGAGATCTGCCACAAGGAATTTATCTTTTAAAGCTGGATGAAACCATTTTAAAGTTTATTGTTCAATAAAAAAATAACCTGCAGTCTTTGCACGAGCAGACTCTATTGAAAAAACAAACCTTCAAGGTTTTAAAAACCTTGAAGGTTTATACTTCAAAAACACGATCCTTTATCGTTTAATTATGATATTGCAGATAAAGTTTTCTTTGTGTTTACTGATGATTTTATTTTATCGGATCACTTTGTATCCTGAGCCATTTTTATAAATAAAAACAGGCATAAAAAACTCTTCATTGGTTTGCTCATTTTTATAATATACTGCCGGCATCTGGTTGGCTCCGGTTAAATAAGGTACTCTTTTATCTCCAAATAGCTTTATGACGGGCTGTTCCGGAAAATCCTGCAAAACAAAATTGCCACTTTCCAATTGCTCAAACAAACCGGAAAGTTCCTTTCTGTTGTCTTCGTTTCCTAAATACATTGCGGTATCGATCTCATGGAATTTAACAGTCATTTCCTTATAAATCAAATCTATATCTTTTGCTTTAAATGCATTATATATAAATCTGAAATATTTTATCATCTGATCCTGATCGGGATTCTCATCATTGAAAACCTGAGAATTTTTCCAACCCGGAATCTCATAATCTACCTCAGCCTCAAATTCTCCGTGTACTTCGATTAGAGGAAACTTTGATTCGGCAAAATCATCCTTCTGGTATTCAAAAGCCTGAATGGTGTCCTGATAATTAGTCGTGGAGGAATCATAACAGAAGACTTTTATTTTTAAAAAGCCATCTTCTCTAAGTTGCTTTTCTCCGGATAAAGGCAGCACTTTAATTTTTATATTCTGCTTCCCCGAGTTTAAAATAAAATGATTAACAGGCGTATGAGAGGCAATAGACCCGCCAGAGCGGTGGACAAAGGCAGGCATATCATTGATATAAATCTCAAAATTACAGATCGAGGAATTAAAATCTACTAGATAATAGGGTTCTTTAAAGCTATTCATACTACTTTATATATTTGCTAAGCAAAGGATCCTGCTCAGGATTATGATATCCCATAATAATTTTGTCTTTGAATGCTTTTTTTGAGATTACGACCAGCGTATTGGTAATATCTTTTTGCGTAGGATTGAGCGTGAGTTGATACAGGACATCATTTTTAGCCCAGATAACGGTCTCCGGAAATGCCAGAATTTCATTTCCAAAATCGTCGGTTGTTATTTTTGCAGAAGGCAATACCTTAGATAACTGTGCAACCACATTTTTGTCTACAGAATCTACTTCTCGTCTGCCCTCAATCATTTCAGAAGGTTTTCCCAGACTGCTGAGCAAGGCTGTAATTAAGGCCATTGTTTTCTGACGCTCGATGCTGGTAGAGATAAATGAAACTTTACCATTATAATCCACGATTTTTGTTCCGAAAGTAAAATCCAGAGGCTCTTGATGATAATTGATATCAGAACCTGATTTTTGATTATCGAAATGGTATACCGTTACCTTTTCACCAATGTCTTTAAGTGTCAAGGAGACATTACTGTTCAGATCTTTGGCCTCAGATTCACTAAGAGACTTGTCGTAAGCAATCTCATAATGCCCTTTCTGCTGCTCTACCCGGGAGGGAGAAAGCTCTGCAATGCCATATTCTTTACTGTCTTTATTAAAATCAATGGTCGAAAGATCCAGGGCTTGCCCCTTATTACAACTCGCCATCAGCGATACAATACTTAATATCAAAATGCTTTTTTTCATAATCAATCTTCTTTATTAAAATCAAAGTAAGTTTTTTCAAATTTTATTTCGTCTTTTTCAACTAAGATAGCTTCGTCGTTATATGAGAACGTTCGTTTAAAAATACCAAATTTAACGGTAGCCGCCGCAACAAAACTGGCTTTTATTCCGGCAAATTCTGCAATGGGCGATACATAAATCCCTTTTTTATCGGCTCCGGCTTTCACCCCTCCGGTTACGGACGTGGTGACATCTGCTTTTATGACCCCTTCTACCCCGATATTGGCAGATCCCGCTTTTCCCCAGGCTTTAAATTCTACCGTTACCTGAATTTTTCCGGTGGCCTTAATCTCTCCTGTGGTCTCTTTCGGATAAGACGTATTAATAACTGTTTTCCCGTCTATATAGACGCCCCCCGCAAATGTGATGATAAAATGGATGCCCACATTGGCTTCCAGCTTATCCATGACCCAGGTAATAATTTTCCCGGCTCCCGGACATAGCGCATTGGCTCCAACCTCTAAGAATATTTTAAATAAATTAATTTCAAAATTAGCTTCTACCAAAGGTTTTGCCGAAACTCCAAGGGTTACAAGGTGCGTAATATCCGAGGTCGTTTTCGGAGCCCGTTCCAAATACCACTGTGCTGAAAAAGCGATTTTGGGAGACTCAATGGTGAATTTTACTTTTCCACCATTTACAGGAGAATTGGATATTTTTTCCGTCATGTCTTTAATCCTGGTAAAGAGCCCGAGGGTTCTGCGGATTTTACCTTCCCATTTATGTCCGAATTCAAAAGTCTGTGGTGCGGTTGCTTTACTTTGAGAAATCCTGTTCCATTCCCCTTTCAGCGAAAGCCCAAAAGACTGATCCATTTCTCCGTGACTTTTAGACCAGCCTCTGTCGATTTCAGCTCCGATCACCTTTTTCTTTCCTTCTTTGATATCATGAGGATGCAGTTTATTTCCAAAACTGTGTGCAAAAGGCTGATCGTGATTCCACTTAAATTCCAGAGTCCACTTTATATCAGGATATACTTTTACCTGGATAACGGCATTTTCTTTATTCGAAAACCATCTGCAGGAATTAACATAGATATTATAAATTGTGGCTGAACTTTCCCTATTCAGCAGGTTGAAGGTAGGCCAGATATAGTTGAGAGGCGCCGGATGATTCCAAGACAGCTGCGAGTGCACCGGAAATGCCAGTGAACTTTGGGCAATTTCTTTCTGCTGGGAATATTCGGCAGATTTTACGATAATTTTCTTTTCATGTTTATCTTTTCCTCTGAAACAGCTTTTCAATACATGTCCCAGAACATCAACCGTGAGATTAATATCCGAACCCGACGCTATGGTTTCGTAAACCAGCGTCTGTGCATCGTGCCCTGTAAAAGTAAATGAAATATCTACCCTTCTGTTGTTTTCGTAATCTTTTTCATTTTTATACTTCACATTATCCCGACCCATTTTATCATCGGTAGGATCTACTTCCCCTTTTCCTACCGAAATAATTCGTCCCGCATCGAGCCCGCCATCTTTGAAAAACTTCTTTACAATATCGGCTCTTTTCTGAGAGAGACCTTTGTTATAGTCCTGTTTTCCGATAACGCAGGCATAGCCGCTCAGGTTAATTCTTGAATCTCTGTGTTCCAGAAGGAATTTCAGAATATTGTTGAGTATCGCTTCGCCATCCCCGTCGATAACAGTAGAATCAAACTGAAAATAAATGGTTCTCTGAATATGCTCCTGAGGTAACGCTTTATTATGTTTTTGCAGTCCATTTCCGTTTTCGAATACCGTTACGGAAGAGTTGTCTGCTTTACCGTCTTTCACACCACTTTCCGTAATTTTAATGATTTCAAACTTACACGGTTCTATTCTTACGGAATTTACATCAGGTTTATAGACCTTAGTCGGTGTCTGATTCTGTGTAACATTGATATTGGTGGTCGCTACCTTATTTTTAACATTCAGGTAAATTGCATGAAGATCGTCTCCGAGATTATCTTTAATATAAATATTGGAAGCCTGATCTTTTACTTTAATATAAAATTCTTCCAGATTCTGGATGTTTTCAACGTGTGCCATCCAGGCATAGGTATTCTGTATCTTGAGGTTTACCTCACCGTCGATTACCTGAACATCGCTGTATACACAGATTTGTTTATCTTTTCTTGCATACTGCTGATTCCAGAGTTCGATAATTAATTTATTCCCGTTCAGCCCCTCTGTCTGTAAATTGAGATGAACGATATGACCATACGAAATATGGTCTGCTTTTTTATTGTTTTTAATGCTTGTGCCACCCTTCTGATAAGACCATTTACTGGTTATAATTTTAGGATCGCACCAGCCTTTAACGTATAGTCCGGTATTATTTTTAAAATCTCTGACCCCTGATAAACTTGCTTCCACATAATAATGATAGCTTCCGCAATATTTTTTGCTAATTTTGAACTGATATCCGGCAGCAGAAGGAATCTGATTGATAATTACCTGTCGGTCTCCGGTCTGCCTCATCCAGATAAGCTCTTTCTTTTTTTCTGCATCGGTGGTTCCGGGAAGCCATTCGGCCACCTGAAATACAACCCACTGATCTGGTTTTATAGTAATCCTCTGCCCCGCAACGGACATTTTAGGATAATAAATTCCTTTTGCAATATTTATTTTTTTTACACCTTTTGCCATTTCGTTTCATTTAAATTGCACCATCTTCTCCTCCAAAATCGGAAGGCTGCTCCTGATACATCGTTTCAGCGTCTACAAGAGGATTAATCTGTTGCTGTAGTTCAGGATCTGCATTTTTAAAATTTTGTTTGCTGGCCTCGGCACGCTGCCCGTGGTCTATAATTTCTATACACGGAGTTCCGGCAATGGCACAGACCGCCTTACTGTTTTCAACGATAATAAATCCCCCGTTATTCAGTTGTACTTTATCATAATAATTTTGCCATTCGGTTACCATTACCTTGCATGGCGGAGGCGGACCGCCCATTTTTGTACAGTTTCCGAAGGTATTTTTCTCAAAAGTTGCTGCCCCGATCTCTTTGGTGGTGACGATCAGTTTTTTGGCCGCATCTTTGTCATTGGCATATTCTTTTTCATGAGAAAGCACTTTGAGCTTATCCGGAATCTGCCCGAACTGACACTTGCATGTGGCGCCCTGTACTACAATATGTTTTTCTGCCATCTTAATTTATTTTATTTTACTGTTCCTCCAAACGGGAGATCATGACCGATATTTTTTTCTTCTCATCGAGCATTATATCAGATTCCAGATAGAGAGATTCGGGAAGAGATGTTTTACCGTTAAGATAAAACTGTATTCTGAAAGAACCATTCTCATTTATCTCAGGATTATCTTCTGCGATGAAGGAAAACGGTGCTCGGTTAATAAAATCATACACGGATCTCCCATCGTTTAAAATCCCGTATCCTTCTATATTAATCTGGTCGTATTCATCCTTTAAAGGATCTATTTCAAAGCGAACTTTAAAATTGGGTTCTATAGGGTTTTTTACAACGGGAAAGGTTTCATTTTCCGTTGTTTCATAATCTTTTCCGTATTTTCTGTATATGCCGAAGAACCAGGTTCTGAGGAAATAATCTTTCTTCATCAACTCGGTCAGCAGCTCGGGTTCACTCAGCACTTTTTCTGTCTTCCGGCAGTATTCTTCTACAATTTCCCCTTCGTATTCTTTTTCAATCTCTTCTTTTACGGTATTCCAACGCTTAGCATATTCCTGAGTATTTTCAACAGAATACATTTTTCCGTTTTCATCGGCACTTATGTATAACGGATACAAAACTTTTGAAGCTTTATAAGCTAAAAGATCCGCCATTTCATTCACTTCTTCTTCATTGATATAAAATTTTGAAATCCTGTCGATCTCAAAAAAATGCAGCTGATTTTCTGTTTTCAGCCAACGTACTGATGCATCATATTTAATTTCATTTTTTCGATCTCCATGATCCATGGTAATCCTTACGCCATATTTCAGCAACAGGTTCCGGGGATTGAAGATCAATCTGTTTCCGGATCCGAAATCAACCAACTTCGTTTTATCCGAAATGGCAGTTCTGGGAATAAAAAGCTCCTTCTGATCTGTAAGACTAATGAGTATCATCCCCTTAATATCACAATGATCATTATGAAACTTTTTTAATGAATCTGATGATAAATTATACTGTGAAGCAATACTTTTAAGGGTTTCATTCTCCCGGACGATATGTTTATTGAATTTCTCCATAAAAATCTACATTCCTCCTATATAAATGAAAGCAATCAGTACCGTAATGATCATCAAAATATTGATCAGGGCATTATTTTTATTATTCTTGGAAAAAAACTTTACCGTTTCCCAGATCATTCCTATTCCCCACACAATAAGTATAAGAAAAGCAGCCATCAAAGAAAGATCGATCCCCATTCCGTTATTTCCACTGTCTGTATTCAGTTTTTTATTCAACAGAAGAGCAATCGGAACTCCGGCAATAAGAAGTTTAATGATGCTATGGATGATCACCTTTTTCATTTACCAAAAATTTTAAATATAAAACCATTAACGGGATATTCTTTTTCATTTTGCTTTACGCTCAATCTGATGTCAGAATTTTCAGCATTTATTTTTATCAGCAATTCTGCAGGAACATTCGCATCTAAAGCCTGAAAGACCTTATACACGTTTTCATAGGTAAAATCTTCGGGAAATTTGGGCCCGTTTTCTCCTTTATAAATGGCTCTGTAATACTTTTCATCTTTTGAAAACACAATTCTTGCTTCATATTTTTTTCCGGCGTCTTCCCATTTTATCCAGATATTATACGGAACTGAAGTATTGCTGTAGCCGTCATTGCGGGTGTAAAGGGTTTCTTTTTCCATATTGATTTTATCAACCTGTAAGCGGCTGATATTTTTAGAAACCTCTATTTTAAGCTTGTATCTTTTACGATACAACTCCCAGCGTTCATAAGGCAGATCATTGGTAAGAATTTGTTTCTTAAATGCTTCGCTGTAATTTTTGAACCAGCCTTCGTGAATCTCTTTCTGGCTTCTTTCGTCATCAAAAACATCACTGAATTTTTCATAATGTTTTTCAGATGCCTGAAATTTTGCTATTTCTTTTTGGTTTTCATTTCCTTTTATCCAAAGAACCACCATGCCGTTTAAGGCAATACCTATTGAAAAATAGTTGTACTTCGGCTGCTCCTGACCGTTTACAGGATTAACTACCTTTTCCTGAAGATATTTTTCTATTTCCTGTTGAGGCAGATTAAATTCTCCCTCAAAAAATTTATTCTCAACATATGAATAATATCCGATTTTAAAAAAAGCCGGAACTTCTTTATTCTGATCTCCCACCACAAAACTGTTTCCGTCTCCCCACATTCCGCCGAGATGGACGCCCATTCCGTAAATGGGAATCATTTTCCGGTCTGCAGAATAAAATACCTGCTGATACGTATCGATGTCATAATGTTCAGGCGTTCCTATTCCTGCATCATATTTATATGTATTCATAGTCGTTTTCTGGGCAAAATAAAAACTGGTAATGCCCATTAAAAATAGAATTATTATACTTTTTAATTTAACCATAGATTGGTTTTCTTATTCTGTTTGGTCTCGGACCGTGCCCGATTTTTCCTAATGCCGACCAATGGATAAATTGATTGATCAGGATTTTTTCATTTTCAAAATCCAGATAACTTTTATAAGACAGCTGTCTTCTTCTGTGCGGTTCGGCATTTTTTACCGCGGAAATGTATTGATCCAGCTTTGTTTTTACATAATACAGAATATGGGTTCCGTTTCCAGCTTTTTCAGGAATTTTAAATTTTTCTGTGACCCCGTTTACGCTGAAATTACTGCTTTTCTCTGTGGACAAACTACACATAAAATGCAGCGGAATATAGCTGTACCGTTTATCTATAAACCGTTCTCCGTTTAATCCTATATAATTTACATATTTATTGGAATGGGGAGCAATCGTAATCTGTTTATCAACGTACCAGCCTTCATCAATAAAAAGCTGTCTCTTCTCATCGGCTAATCTGTTGTACTCATTACGGTCATTAATTACCCTTGCCGGCGCAACGGATACCTGATGATACTGCTGGAACACCTCACTCTCATAACAGCCTCCGATATCAGCATGAGCTCCGGGAAGAAGGAGTTCCAAACCTTTACTTCCTGTACTTTCAATGGTTGTAATATTGAAATTTTTCCGCCATTCGTGCCCGGCCGCCAGCTGAACGACATGTTTTACCTTTGCATTGCTGATGGCACTAAGTCCCAGTTCCCACCGGTCACTTTCAGAGCTGTTATCATTTTCAAAATTTCCTCCGTAAGAAGACACGGTATCATACAAGCCTACAAACTGTACGATAAGATTAGAAATTATAATACTGTCTTTATCGCAGAGATACCCTAAATGACCTCTTGCCGGAAGTCTTTTTTTATCTACAAAATGTCCGTCGAGATCCGTATATCCCTCATTGGTAAAATCCGCATCATAGGATGGTCTTGTTATTTCGTTTACAAAAGCACGGGCAGCCGCAGCCCCTCTGCTGAAGCCATATACATCTACCGTAATTTTCACCGTAGTTCCGGGCTGTAGTCTTTCTCTCAGCTTTTCACATGCTTTTCTTATTTTAGCTCTTATCCCTGTAGCTCCCATCCCCATAGTATATCCCGCCACCGTATCTGTATCTCCATTCAATGTTCCTATTCCTTCAATATACACGGATGGCGCAGAGGTATAAAAGTGATACATTCTTGCTACATTAGAATAATCATTCATATAGCTGTCCTTATCAAAACCCCACGGATCTTCCTTTACGGCTTGCGCATCATAACTCTCACCTTTCTTTTTCTTCTCTTTCTCTTTTCTGATATAGGTATTCCGCTCGTTGTTTAATGTGCCGTCGAAAAAAAAACCGAGTCTTATTTCAATGGTACCGTCATCTTCGTCTTCGGAGGGAGAATAGCTTCCAAAAGTTATATTTGCCATTGATTTTTATTTCTTTATAATTAGTACTAAATATAATCTGCTGAAGATCATTATTTGTTTCCCTGCGACATTATTTTTTTGTTGCTCGCCAGTATAAGGTTGCCTTTTTTAGCCTCAGCATTGATCTTCTGGGCAATTTTTTCAGCTTTTTCACCCACTTTCAGCTCATACGAGTCATGAACTTTAACGATAATATTTTTCGCAGTCTTCCGGATGGCCATTTTTAAAATAATTTTGATTTTTCTGCACTGTTGAATTCCACGATTTTTCCGCTTTGCATGGTCATATTTTCCAGCTCGCTGAATATTGACATTTCACCTGCAATTTCATTGGAGGTTTCAGACTGTCTTCGGAATTCTTTTTCCACCATTTCCGTCCTCGTATCAGAGGTTTCCCGGATATCTCCAGCAGCAGTCTGCACGATATCCTGTCCTGCAGAGGAAATAATATGATCATTGGCCGAGCTGGTGATGCTGTTTCCTGCTGATACCGAAATTTCTTTTCCTGCGGTGATGTTTATATTATCTCCGGCATTGAGGGTGAAATTTTTAGGCGCCGTCAGCGAAATATTTCCCTTTCCGTCCATAAAATAGATATTTCCGCTGGGATCGAGAATTTTCACACTGCCATCTTCATCATTCATTAAAATTCGGATTCCGCTTCGGGTCTGGATAGATTTCAGATGATTATTAATTCCACCTCCTAAACCTATACCGCCGTGGAACATACCGCCCATCACGAAAGGCCTGTCCGGGTGACTGTGAACAAAATTCACCATCACCTGATCTCCCACTTCGGGAATTGCTACATAACCTCTGTTCTGAGTGATTTGATCGGTTCCTCCGGCATCCGGGCTCATCATCCGGATAAAATGAGTGGTATCATTGGTCTGCCAGTCGAATCTTACCTGGATCCTTCCCTGTCCTTCAGGATCGGTATTTGAGATCACTGTTGCCGTCTGCGGTTCCGCTTTGGGAGCAGAAAACTGGGGTTTCGGTAAAAATCCGGTGTCTGCCGCAATTCCTTCAAAAGTTCCTTTATAATGTCCGATGGTATCAATTTCATGAGTCACTTCCGTGGCCATTATTTTGGTAAAGTAAGACGTTTCATTAGAATCAGCTTTCCTCATTTGAACATCTACAATACATCCCGGATGCAGAAAAGGTACAGTTGTATTTCCGGAAATTGAAAATACATTAACCGCCTCACTTCCTGAAGCACTTTTCTGGGAATATTCCACATCGAGGTGGGTTGTTGCCTTGATAGGCGCAATCTGCAGTGCCGGGGTTTTATAAATCTTATCATTATGCTCATAGGCGGTCTTGGCCAGATCTCCCACATGCTGAATCGGGGTATTTCCGGAGGTCAGTTTTTCATTTTTATTGCTGTTGTATCCGTAAAACTGAGGTCTTGTATGCACAGCTTTTAATTCTACCCTAATATCGTTGGCACTGCTTCCGTAAATTAATTTAATCGGTTTATTCGGAGGAGGAAGTTTTCCGAAATGCAGCACTTCCCCATCGTAGTAAAACTGTTCGCCATACGCTTCAGCCATTCTCGCGAGATAATTATAATGCGTTTCGTTATACTGACTGCTGTAAATAATCTGAGAATAATCGTTGGTATCGATTCGCACATCAAACCGACCTTTGTCGATTCCCTGTTTTATTATTTCTTCCGCAATAATTCCCATATTAACAGACTGGTTGCCACCGAAACTCTGAATATGGGGAGCTCCATCCAGTAAAATGGTTGGGCTGTACCCTGTTAATACAATATTACCGAGGCTCATTTTTTCCTGACTGAAGCCCACGCCGGTGATCACCCCCACGAAGGTTCTTTCGGGGCTGTTGTCGATATCTTTATATGAAATTACGGCGGTAAGACGTTTGCCAAGAAATTTATTGGCTTCTTCCAGAGTATGGGTCTGCCTTTCTCCTAAAGCATCATGAGCCAGTGTCAGCGTAAATTCATGATGGTGCTGTGCACTTTGTTTTAGTTTAAAATATTTGTAATAGGAGACGGTTTTCCCTTCAATAACAACGGATAATTTTACCAGTCTGTTAATACCGGTATGATGGTTTGCGGATACGCCGTCTGCATTCTGAGTGGGTCGAAATAACGCACTGCCAGATTTTTCAGGTGTGATAGACATAATTTTGTGTTTGATGTGTTTTTTTTATAAAATTCTTACTGAAAAAATGTTGTCTGCATTTTCTGCTGAAAAGATTATAAAAAGTAAAAAAAAGACCGTCTGAAGACCGTCTTTTTTATATTTTTAAGACTAAAGACCTAGCTTGATGGCCAAAGTCCTTCGTAGTGAGAGTTTCCATATGAAATTTGTTCTGCGCTGATCACAAAACTGATTAACATACTGTTGGTGTCCAGTGCATCAAAGTCTACTTCATGTTGGATAACATATCCGTTTTCCCAGTTCAGGGTAACCAGTGTACCCTCTTCATGAGACTTATTAAATGTAATTTCGCCCTGAGTGGGTTTGTATTTTCCGTTCAGTAAACTTTCTAAAATATCAGATTTTTCTGTAGCTTCTACTGTAACTTTTATTATTGCGTTGGAAGGATCCGACGCTACTCTTCCCGAAACATCCGTAGATCTGGAGACACTGTAGTTAAGTTTTAAAAGCTTTTGTCCTTCTCCTCCATTAAACTTTAAAATACCTCTTGAATTTGTTGCCATACTGTTAAATTTTTTTCATTAATATTCTACAATCATTTTGATGGTAAAACAAATATAGGGTTCCCCTATTAATTATAAAAATTTTTAACAACAAGATTAAAATTATGTAGTAATTCTACGACTTTTACGTAAAAAACATGAAAATAATCAACACAGAAGCTATTTTTATGATTTTAACGCTCAGGAAAATGATCATAAAAATTCCTTCTTTCCGTGGAGAGAAGGAATTGTATAGAACTTAAAATCAATATGATTTCAAAAATGAAATCGTATGAATTGGATCAAGATTACCAATTTTTACAGATTTAGAATCTGTGATAATTGTAGTGGATTCATTTTAACGCAAAGTTTTAATTTAAATATAAAAATTACTCAAGGAGCAAAAAGGAATCAACAAGTTGATTTGATAAAGCATGTTTTCAAGCTTCGCGACTTCGTTTGCTTTTGCTCTTAAAGTATCCGGTCAGAATTTATGTCCGGTTCTAAAATTAAGGAACTAAAACTGCTCTACCTTTTATTTTTCCCTGGCGCATTCTCTCATAGACTTCATTAGCCTCCTCAAGGTTATGCCTTTCAATCTCGATATTAATTTTCTTCTGTCTCGCGAGCCCGACTACTTCCACCAATTCTGCTCTGGATCCCCAGTAAGGATTCGTCATACTCACTCCAAAAGGCAACCCGCTCATATTGTACTGGTAATGTCCACCGCCTAGTCCTATAATGGTAAGGTCTCCGTCCAGGCTTACGATTTTCGTTCCAAGATCTATCGTAGAAGTTGCTCCAACGAAATCAAGAACCACTTTTGCTTTTTTTATTCCGGTAATATTGCGGATTTGCTCTGCTGCATCAGCATCTTTGGAATTAATGGTAAACGCTGCGCCGAGTTCTTTCGCAAAAGCCAATTTATCTTCCGTAACATCGCAGGCAATAATGGCAGCACCACTAATCTCTCTCAGAATTTGCAATGCCACATGTCCCAGACCTCCAACACCAATTACAACCACAAATTCATCAGGCATTAGTTTATGCAGAGAACGTTTTATTGCTGAATAAGGAGTTAAGGCAGCATCTGTTAGAGGAGCAGCAATTACCGGATCAAGGTCGTAAATAGGAACTAATAATCTCGATGAAGGAACCAACATATATTCTGCCATACCTCCATTTAAGCCTAATCCTCCTCCATACGCCATCTCAGATTGATGATCGCAGTAATTTTCCTTGGATTGCTGACAAGGTTTGCAGTGTCCGCATCCCCAAGGTCCGTAAACCAAAACAGCATCTCCTTTTTTATAACCTGTTACGCTTTCTCCTACTTCTTCGATCCAGCCTGCATTTTCATGCCCTAATGTAAAGACATCCCCTCCCACGGTGCCTTCATCGATAATATGTAAATCTGAGTGACAAACGCCTGCTCCCCCAATCTTCAATAAAACTTCTTCTCCTTTTGGAGTCGGTTTTTCCATATCATGAACTACACGGACATCTTTGTGCCCGAAAAAACGTACTGCTTTCATAAACTGTTTTTTAAAATTTACTCTTCAATTTACGGCTTAAATCCCAACTTATAATATTCAACGATGTTAAATCTATCTTAAAAGATTCATTTAGAAGCAATAAAAAAGAGACCGCGATGTGCGGTCTCTTTTCATTTTATAAGGCTCTGCTTACTGCCCCATTAATTCTTTTATTCTTTCCTGCATCAGCTGAGGATCTTTCATGGCATCCCAACCTATTGTAGAGATCATTACCACAATATAGACCGCATATAATACACTTAAAGAAATCCCGATGATCGCCATAATTTTCCCGGCATTCAATTGTCCGTAGTTGGAATACATGGTTGGATTCTTTTTATAAAGCTCGCCATCTTTTTTGGCCAAAATAAGGGCGATAATCCCCGCCACCAAGCCCGGAACTCCGTAGCAGCAGCATCCTAAAATAGATACAATTCCTAGAATTAAAACGGCAGTTGCGTTTGGTAATTTGTTTTCGTTCATAGTTATAATTTTAATGTTGTTTATAAGTGTAAAAAGAAATGTTTATAAAAGTAAGAGATGATCATAATCGCAGCGTTAATGATCGCCAAAAAAACTAAAATATTGCTGTAATCCCTTTTTCTGTCGACGAAATTCAATCCTACTGTCGCAAAAAAAAGCAACAGCGTATAGACGGCAGGAAACATATGAAAAGCATCTGCAAATCTGCCTTCAAAGACCATTACGATGGCCCTTTGAGTTCCACAGCCAAAACACTCAATTCCTAAGTATTTTTTGCTGGGGCAGGAAAGCATATACTCTTCAATATTCATATTTCGGGGTTTTGGGAGTCAAATATATAAAAATTATGTAGAAATTTTAGCTCTCAGGTATTGATGAGGAAAAAAGGCTTCCTGATTCATCTGAAATGATCCCTGAACCGCCAGATATGGGTTTCTGAGGATTTCCCGCGCGACAAAAATAAGATCTGCATCGCCACTCTGAAGAATTTCTTCTGCCTGCTCTGCTGTTTTTATCAGTCCAACCGCGCCAGTTTCAATTTCGCCTTCATTTCTAACCTGAGAAGCCAAGGGAACCTGATAGCCATCGAAAACAGAGATTTTTGCCTTGTGGATATTTCCTCCGCTGGAAACATCTACCAAATCAACCCCATGCTTTTTTAAAATTTGAGCTAAAGCAGTACTATCGTCCACATCCCAGCCATTTTCAGCATATTCAGTTCCTGAAATTCTTACAAATAGTGCCACGTTTTCGCTTAATTCTTCCTGTACAGCCTCTACGATTTCCAGTAAAAAACGGATTCTGTTTTCAAAACTTCCGCCATATTCATCGGTTCTGATATTGGATAAAGGAGATAAAAACTGATGAACAAGATATCCGTGGGCAGCGTGGATTTCAACAACATCAAAACCCGCTTTTACAGCTCTTCGGGCTGCTTGCTTAAAGTTCTGAACCTGCTCCCTGATTTCCTCTGCTGTTAAAACATGCGGAATTCTCTCTGTCGGATGATAGGGAATCGGGCTTGGAGCCACAGTTTCCCAGCCTTCTTCCAAAGGAATCTGGATATTGTTCCATGTAGAACCTTTTCTTCCGGCATGAGCCAGCTGAATGCCTATTTTACTTTCTGAATTTTTATGAACAAATTCTACGATCTTCTGTAATTTTTCTGCCTGTTCATCGTTCCAGATTCCCATGCAGTGATTGGTAATTCTGCCGCGAGGCTCTACACCGCTTGCTTCCACGATCAATAAGCCGGTTCCTCCTTGAGCACGGCTTCCGTAATGGACGAAATGAAAATCGTTGGCCAGGCCATTTTCGCAAGAATACATACACATTGGAGACATGACCCAACGGTTTTTAAGCGTTACATTTCTGAATGTAATTGGAGTATATAACATTTTGATTTGAATATTTAAATTAAAATTTTGATTAGTAAATATGATTTGCCCAAGTAGACAAAAAGAGGTATTTTTATCCCCCTTTTTTTAATCCATCTATAAATATATGAAAAAAGAAACTCAAATAAGTTACGAGTATTTTAAAAATAGCGAAGAACTGAGTGATATCGAAAAAAAATTATTTAAAAAAGCCAAAGAAGCAAGAGAAAATGCCTACGCGCCCTACTCCCAGTTTCTGGTAGGATGTTCCGTTCTTCTGGAAAATGGTGAGATCTATTCGGGCAATAATCAGGAGAATGCGGCTTATCCTTCCGGGCTCTGTGCGGAGCGAACGGCTCTTTTCTGGATTGCTGCCAATTTTCCGGATATGATCATTAAGAAAATTTTTGTGGTTGGCGGGCCAAAGGAATTTCATGAGAAAAACCCTCCTATTCCTCCTTGTGGTGCCTGCAGGCAAAGCTTAATGGAATATGAAACGAAACAAAATGAAGATATAGACCTTTATTTTTCGAGCATGAACGAGGAAGTTGTAAAAGTTCACGCCATTAAAGACTTATTGCCGTTTTATTTTGATGCTACTTTTTTATAAAACACTATTTAACCCTGAGTTCGATTAAAATAAACATTGGTTTGCTTATCTAAATACATGAGATGAGTCCTCAGAGGCTTTAGGCGAAATATAATAATAAGTTTCGGCTAAAGCCTCTGAGGGCTCATCTTGCTCAGACGGGCTGAAGCCCGTCCCTATTGATTTACAGAATATTGTATTCATCAAATTCTGGTTATTGCATAGAAAAGTCTGTTATCCCCAAACTCAGTTTTTTAATGATCAATTTACAGAATCTCCGGCTTCCAGCACCCAGCTTAAAAGGGCTGAAGTCCGTCCCTAATGATTTACAGATATTGTATTCATCGAATTCAGTTTATTTAATAATCACTTCACAGAACCTCCAGCTTCCAGCACCCAGCTTAGACGGGCTGAAGTCCGTCCCTATTGATTTACAGAATATTATATTCATCGAAGTCAGATTATTTAATGATCACTTCACAGAACCTCCAGCTTCCAGCACCCAGCTTAAAAGGGATGAAGCCCGTCCCTATTGATTTACAGAATATTATATTCATCGAAGTCAGATTATTTAATGATCACTTCACAGAACCTCCAGCTTCCAGCACCCATCACCCATCACCCATCACCCAGCCTCCACTAAAGCTCCTAAAAAATAGTTTTCTGTAACCGACTGATATCCTCTTCTTAATCGGTATTTTGTTTTATAGTTTAATACACTTACATTTGCAAAAAATTCTGGTTCCATTGTTTTGGAATAATAGGGAATCGGGTGAAAACCCCGAACTGTCCCCGCAACTGTAGATCGCATACTCATTTTCTACGAAAAACCACTGTGCAAACGGGAAGGTGTAGAAAAGCGAAAGTCAGGAGACCTGCCAGGATCTAACTAAAATAACTGCTTTCGGTGGAAAAGTAAAAAGGTATGAATGTAAAAAGATCTTTAGTCCTGCTTTTTTCGTCTTATGGCTATTTTCTGTTTGGTCAGGAAAAAGTAATAGACACGGTGTTTGTTTTTGACAACCAAATGAATAAGGTAAAACTTTTTCATAAGGTACAAACTATTACGCCTCAGGATATTGAGAAAAACTCCACCAACCTTTCTGAACTTTTACGTTTTCAGACTCCCGTTTATATTAAAGAAAACGGACGAGGTGCTGTTTCTTCGCCTTCTTTTCGGGGAACCACTGCACAGCAGACTGCTTTTGTATGGAACGGAATTAATATCAACTCAAATTTTTTAGGTCAGGCAGATGTAAATAATATTTCTTTCGGAGGTTTTGATCAACTTGATGTAAAGGCCGGCGGCGGAAGTGTAATTTATGGAAGCGGTGCCATTGGCGGAAGTATTCACCTAAATAATACGCTGGATTTTAATAAAGGCTTTCACGGTTCTCTTTTTTCAGAGGCGGCATCTTTCGGAACGTTTAATAATTTAGTGAAAGCATCCTTCAGCAATGAAAAGTTCAGTTTTAAAGTTTCTGGAAATTATTCAGTGAGTGAGAATGATTATGAAGTTGAAGAATCGCAGAACTATATCAACAGAAATGGGGAATATAATAATACCAACTTCAATTTTTCTGCCGCTTATAAAATAGCTCCACATCATCAAATTTCGTGGATTTCTGAGTTTTTTAACGGAAATCAAAACTATCCTGTTTTTTTTGACAGTCAAACGAAAACGAAATATGAAACTCAGAATGTAAGAAGTTTAATTTCGTGGGACTGGAGCCAAACTAAATTTACCAATTCCTTTAAAGCTGCTTATACCGAGGAAAATTTTCAGTATTTTTCTGATATTAACAAACCTTATTTCAGTGGCGGAACCGGCAAAAATTATATTGTAAAAAACGACTTCAATTATTTTATCACGCCAAAATGGAACTTTAATTTAATTTCTGAATTTCAGCTCAATAAAGCAGAAGGTCTGAAGCAGTCTCAACTTGGAGATGTGAGCAGAAATGTAGGTTCTTTTGCTGCGTTAATTCGCTATTTCACCACAAAAGATCTGAGATTTGAAGCCGGAATTAAAAAAGACTTTGTTGAAGATATCAGTTCGCCCATCCTTTTTTCTTTTTCCGGAAAATGGGATGCAGCTCAATGGTATCATGTTAATTTAGATGTATCGAGAAATTTCAGATATCCGTCATTTAATGATCTTTACTGGCAACCGGGCGGGAATTTAGATTTGAAACCGGAAATGTCTTATCAATTTGAATTGAGAAATCAGTTTAAAATTTCAGATTTAAAACTTTCATTAACTCCTTATTACCTGCGAGTTTACGATATGATTGTTTGGCAGCAAAACAACGGAAATTCTTATTATTCAGCTACCAATATTTCGAATGTGAGGTCTTACGGACTTGAAGCACAATTGGAATATTCAAAGAAATTCGGAAAACAGAGTATTCAGTCTAATATCGGTTATTCTTACACGAAATCTATTGATCTTGAAAGGGAAAAACAGCTAATGTATGTGCCTATTCATAAGGTATTTGGAAATATTGACTATAAATATGATTTCCTGAGGTTGTATATTCAAGGGTTATTTAACGGACTAACCTATACCTCCAGCGATGCAAAAAAATCAGCTTCTCTAGATCCTTATTTTGTAATGAACGCAGGAATTTCCGGAACATTCCTTAAAAACTACAATGTAGGATTTAAGGTTAATAATATTTTTGATCAGGTTTACTATACGATGCTGTCCTATCCTTTACCAAAAAGGAACTACAGCGTAACTCTTAATATTAATTTTTAAAATAGAAGATATGAACATCAGAAAAATTTTACCTTTTATATTTGCTTCGGCATTAGTTTTCAACGTTGCCTGTAGCAATGACGACACTATTGAAGAAGTAATAACAGCGCCCAAAGGAGTATATGAAAACGGAATTCTTATCAGTGATGAAGGAGGTTTTAGTACACCGACTTCTAATGTTTCATTTATCAGCAATGATCTGAGTACCGTAGAAAATAAGATCTATTCTACAAACAATAACAATGAAAATTTAGGTAATGTGCTGCAAAGCATCGGTTTCAGTGGAGATCAAGCTTATTTAGTTTCAAACGTTCCTAATAAAATAGATATTGTTAACAGATATACATTTAAAAAGCAAACTACGGTGACCAGTAATCTTGACAATCCAAGATATATTGCATTTTCAGGAAATCAGTATTATGTTACCAATAATAATTTCTTTGACGTGATGAAAATGAATGTCTACAATACTGCCGATAACTCGTATGCTAAAAGCATAAGCTTTCCTCGTTCTGCAGAAAAAATTGTAGAAGCTGGCGGAAATATTTTTGTTCAGACAGATGGGGTCACTTATCAAACAGTTGCTCCTTATGGAGAATTACCAACAGGTTATACAATCACAGTGGTAACACCATCTACTAATACGATTGACAAAGTGATTACTCTTCCTTCCAATGGAATTATCAGAGATTTGATTGCTTATAACGGAAAATCGTATGTTTTGGCTTCAGACAATACCAATTCTTATATTTATGAACTGAACGCGTCAGCGGGAACTTATCAAACGACCACGCTTACAGCCATTCCTCAAGCGCAAAAACTAAGAATTACAGACAATAAAATCTACTTTACCACATCAGGTAACAAAATCTATACGATGAACTTTGGATCCACCACAGTTCCAACAGCTCCGTTAGCTACATCTACAGGAAACCTGTATGGCTTCAATGTCATCGACGGAAGAATTTATGTTTCAGATGCTAATTATTCAGGAGACAGCAAAGTAAATGTATATGATGCTACTTCTGGTACTTTATTACAAACTTTCGCAACGGGTATTGCCACGAATGGTTTTTATAAAAACTAAGACACCTACTGTGAAGTAGCTTTTAGCAGCTAGCTATTAGCTATTAAATTCACAATCAAAATGATACGTTTTAAAAAATAGAATAATAAATTATTTCAGAAACTTAAAATAAAAGGGACGACTTTCAAAAAAGTCGTCCCTTTTGTTTTATTTTCTAATAAAAACCTTTAAAAATATAATTTCTAAAAAACCGATCAACCACCAAATTGGAAATCTTAAAAAAGTATAGAGCAACGTAAAATTATCAACAAACGGTTGACCTTTTATTGCTTTCTGAATTTCATAATCCATAGAAAAAAAAGGAATGATAAATCCAAAAAATAAAAACGCAATCAGATACAAAACCCGGCTGCGTTTCTTAATTATTTTATATTTCCAAACTCCAGCATTGAAGATGAAAATCAGGGCTAAAATGATATAATCGAATGTACCGAAAAACATTTAAACAAGCGTTAATCCGAGCTTTTCCGCCTCGGCAATTACAAAACTTTTCGCTTCCTCACTATCGTTTCCAATTTCGCCTTCAAGAATGGCTTCTTTTACTTTTTCTTTTAAAATTCCGATTTCGCGACCTGGTTTTAGATTAAACATCGTCATAATTTCTTCTCCCGAAATTGGCGGTTGAAAATTTCTCACTTGATCTTTTTCTTCCACTTCTTTAATCTTCACTGCAACATATTCGAAATTCTTTTTGAATTTGTCCTGTTTTTTAGAATTTTTCGTCGTAATATCCGCTTTACAAAGTGTGAATAAGGCTTCGAGATCTTCACCGGCATCAAACAATAATCTTCTTAACGCTGCATCAGAAGCGTCATCCGTAATCAAAGCAATCGGGCGGGAAGAAAGTTTTACCATCTTCTGAACATACTTCATATCCGGTCCCAAAGGCAATTTTAATCTTTGAAATAAGGTTTTCACCATTTTTGAACCCAAAAACTCATGTCCATGGAAGGTCCAGCCCGTTCCTTCAACGAATTTTTTTGTCGGAGCTTTTCCGATATCGTGAAGCAATGCCGCCCAACGAAGCCACAGATTATCGGTATTTTCAGAAATATTATCCACCACTTCCAGCGTGTGGTAAAAATTGTCTTTATGGGTTTGTCCTTCCACTTCTTCTACGCCTTTCAGATCGATTAATTCAGGAATAATTAATTTCATTAAACCTGTCTGTTCCATGAGTTTCAAACCCATAGAAGGCTTTTTGGAAAGCATGATTTTATTAAACTCCACCATAATTCTTTCCATCGAAACAATCTTAATTCTTTCCGCTTCCTGCTGGATCGCTTCCAAAGATTTCTCCTCGACCTGAAATTCTAATGTTGAAGCAAAACGAATCGCTCTCATCATCCTCAAAGGATCGTCGGAATAGGTTTGAGCAGGTTCCAAAGGTGTTTTCAGAATACCTTTTTCAAGATCATCCAATCCGTTGAAGGGATCAATCAGTTCACCAAAATTTTCTTTATTTAACGAAATAGCCATAGCATTTACCGTGAAATCTCTTCTTTTTTGGTCATCCTCAATCGTTCCGCCTTCCACTTCAGGTTTCCGGCTGTCTTCAGAATAGCTTTCTTTTCTCGCTCCCACAAATTCCAGCTCAAGATCTTTATACCTGATCATTGCCGTTCCATACGTTTTGAAAACGGAAACCTTCATTTTCGGATCAATTTCTTTACCGACGTTTTGAGCCAGTTCAATTCCGCTTTGTTCAGTCACAAAATCAATGTCTGTAGACGCTTTTCTTTTCATCAGTAAATCCCGAACATAGCCACCGACAATGTATACCGACTGGCCGTTTCCGCATGCGACCTCTGAAATAAGTTTGAAAAGTTTTAGATTTTTATTTTGATTTAAATTGATGAACATTTCTTTGTTAGATGTTAGATATTAGATGCTAGATATTAGATTTACAACTATCTGTAATAATTGTTAATCTATATCTAATGTAAAACCACTAAGAAATCAGATTTTCAGTTTTAAAACTCAATTTCCGACTTCTTAATGGTTGAATGGTGGTGCAAAGATAATTAAAATCTTTTCTTTTATTCGCGAAGAACTTTTATTCTGTTGTCGCTCCAGATTTTTATCACCGAAGAACCTGAATATTTTGAAACAACGTCTCTGTTTTCTTCCACTGCATAATCTACCAAATCGATCATTTCAGAAGAAATATCAGAAAATTTCAGCGGACTTTTTTCTCCACTAAAATTAGCAGACGTTGAAACCAACGGTTTATTTAATTTCGTGATTAATTTTTTACAAAAATCATTTTTCACCAAACGAATTCCTATACTTCCATCTTCAGCTAATAATTCTTTCGGTAAACCTCTTGGGTTTTCATAAACGATCGTTACTGGTTTTTCGCTCAGATCAATAATTTCCCAAGCAATTTCCGGGACGTCCACCAAATCCTGTAATCTCTTTTCAGTTTCCACCAAAATAATCATGGATTTGTTTTTTTCACGTTTCTTAATGTCAAAAATTTTATTGACGGCTTCTATATTTGTCGCATCACAGCCGATTCCCCAGATCGTGTCTGTTGGATATAAAATAGTACCGCCGGATTTTAATATTTCTACGATTTTTTCCATATTCAATAGGGACTTGCTTTAGTCCGTTTTCAAAATTAAGCAATCGGATGGCTTTAGCCAAACTATAATTTCTTTTTTAGATTTTGGCTAAAGCCAATGTGAATTATTTTAAAATTGAAAATGGGCAGAAGCCCATTCCTAGTGATGAAGTTTCGATTAACTAATTTTTTTTAATTCAATATGAATCATTGAAAAACATATCAAAATAACCTTTCTTCTTAGTTAAATCGAATTTAGTTTGATTTAATATCTTTTTAAAATCTTTTCGAATAAAATATTGTGAAAACAAAACAGGAGTATTTATTCTTCTACCATTTTGAATTAAAGTGTAAAGAACCGATTGATCTTTAAAGAAAACAATAGTCGTCTTTTCTTCGTCTGAACTGCTGAGACTACTGATAGGCTCATTCAGAAATATTAGGTTTGAAGATATTTTGGAAATTCTAAAATGATATTTTTTTCCATATTCAAGAATTCTTCTTTTTGCTTCTTCTTTATGAATATTGAATTTGATTTCTTTTAAATTCCTCTCGGTGAATTTACAATACAAATTATATAAACAAAATATCGATAAAGAGATCAGACAAAAATATTCTAAATTATTATTGAGCGAAGGTTTCATTTCTTTAAACCTAAGAAATCCATAAAAAATCAATATTGAAAAAACAAAATAAATTCCAATAGTATCAAATTTTTCAGCCCAACTTACATCATAGATTAGCTTCTTTGCTTCAATACTTTTTTCAATATCTAATTTTTTTAAGCTACGCATTCTTTTTTTCTGTTATTTTCAAATAAACTGAAGAAAAAGTGATAAATAAAATTGAAGCTAGCCATAAAAAATATCCGACTTCTAAACTCTGAATTTTTGCTGTTCTTCCATTTTCCGAAGCTAAAACCTCATGCCACAACATAAATGAACCAGAGATACCTAATGCAATTATTCCAAAAATAAAAGAAGTTGAATACTTTTTTCTAAAAGTAAAAAGAATAGAAAGAAAAAACCAACAATTGGCTGTCCATACAAAAAATTCAAAAATTCCCCCTCCTAGAAAGCTTATGATTCCAATAAGAACAACTGTATATGATTCAAAATTAGTTATTTTGCCTATATCTTCAATCTTAAAAGCATCAAAGAAAAGAGAAAGAATAAAAATAAGAAAACTAATGATTATTAATTTATTTTTTAACTGTCTCATCATAAACTCTGCAAATATCTTTCCTCAATAATATTCAGATGATGAATATTGTGCCCAACAATCAGTTTCCCAATTGTTTCTACAGAAATCTGGTTTCCATTGGCAGTTCCGATATTGTTTAAAACGGATGGATTCAAAGTTTCCAATAAAATCTGAGAAGACTTTCTAATCAATTGATATTCTTCCAATAAAGAATCTAAACTTCTCTCATTGGCAAAAGATTGATTGGCGTACAATTCTTCATCAAAACCGGGTAATTCATTTTTGTCGCCTCTCGCAAAAGCCAAAATTCTGTATTGAAAAACCCTTTCCGTATCCGATAAATGCAAAAGCAATTCTTTTAACGTCCATTTTCCTTCAGCATAAGCGAAATACGATTGTTCTTCAGTAAAACCCGAATACATTTTAACGGTCTTCTCTCCCGTTTTTCTAAGTTCTCCCAACCAATCTTCGGATGGAATATTATCTAAATATCTCTGAACGTACTTTTGAAAATCAGACATCTTTTTATAATTTAATAATTCAGCAGTCTAACAATGTAAAGATATTGCTAAACTGTTATATTGCTACATTGTTACATTGTTCCATTAATTATAAATGATGGTCGTAGCTCAGAACACGTTTCATTTTCCAGTCTTTTCCATCAAGAATCCAGAGCATGGTAAATTTTGCGCGGCTTCCTTTAATCCATTTTCCATTAGAAAGTTCCGAAAATTCATGTTCTCCTTCCTGAATGAAGGCATATAGAACATTGTTATTGTATAAAGGATAGACTTTCATGCTGTTTGGAACCAATTCGCGTTTCACTTTATTCGGATTTCCGCAAATATTATTTTTGATAGAAGCTGTAAATGCCTGTTTTCCGGAGGTAATTCCGCCTTTATCGTGATAAAATTCCAGGTCATCGCTGACGATAGAATCATAATGAGAAAGATCACATTGATTAAATCCGACATCGAATATCAAACTATCTAATTTTTTCGCCGTTTTATATAAATCGTCGGTATTTTTTACCTGAGAATAAACGATCTGACTTAAAATAATCAGCAATACAATCTGAATCTTTCTCATTAGTTTTTATTTTTTAGTGAATAACAAAAGTCACAAAAGCTTTTATATTTAATCTTTTAAGTCTATGCTTCACAAAGTACATTGAAGATTTTAATAATCTATGATCTGTCCTTTTTTTGAAGTTTTGACTAAAAATACGTAATTATTTCTTTTGTAACTTTTGAGTTACATTTTATTTAAGAAAAGGCCTTTTCCAAATCTGCAATTAAATCTTCTGCATCTTCGATTCCAACACTTAAACGAACCAAATCGTCTGTAATTCCCAATTCTGAACGTTTTTCTGCAGGAATTGAAGCGTGAGTCATCAATGCCGGGTGATTGGCCAGAGATTCTACTCCACCCAAAGATTCTGCCAATGTGAAAACTCTTACTTTTTCTAAGAATCTGATGGCATCTTCTTTTTTACCGGATTTGAAAGTGAAAGAAACCATTCCTCCGAAATCTTTCATCTGGGCTTTTGCCAGTTCATACTGTGGATGAGATTCCAGTCCCGGATAAATTACCTGATCTACCGCCGGATGAGACTCAAGATATTTTGCGACTGCCATTCCGTTTTCAGAATGCCTCTGAACTCTTAAAGCCAAAGTTTTAATCCCTCTCAACACCAGATAAGAATCGTGTGGTCCTAAAATTCCACCGCTGGCAAACTGAATGAAATGAAGTTTTTCCCCCAGTTCAGCATCTTTAGCGATTAAAGCTCCCGCAATAACGTCTGAGTGGCCCCCCAGATATTTTGTCGCAGAGTGCATTACGATATCTGCTCCCAAATCAATGGGTCTCTGAAGATAAGGTGTTGCAAAAGTATTATCTACAGCCACCAGAATATCTTTTCCTTTTGCAATGTCTACCACTGCTTTGATATCCACAAGTTTCATCAATGGGTTTGTTGGAGTTTCCACCCAGATCAGCTTGGTTTTATCGGTGATAACGTCTGCAATTTTTGAAACATCATCAAAATTCACGAATGTAAATTTCAACTGATATTTTTCGAAAAGCCTGGTGAACATTCTGTATGTTCCACCATATAAATCATCCACTGCCACTACTTCATCGCCGGGATTTAATAATTTCAGAACACAGTCGATCGCTGCCAAACCAGAACCGAACGCTAGCCCTCTGGCTCCGTTTTCGATGCTTGCCAGAGAGTCTTCCAAAGCCTGTCTGGTAGGGTTTGCCGCTCTTGAATATTCGTAACCGGAATGAACGCCCGGAGATTTTTGTGCGAATGTAGACGTTAAAAATACGGGAACATTCACCGAACCTGTTGCAGATTCGTGGTGTTGTCCTCCGTGAATAACTTTTGTATTAAAATTCATATTTCTTTGCTTTTAGCTTATTGCTTTTGGCATTTAGCTTTACAACTAACTTGCCAAAAACTTTGATTATTATTTGCTTAATACTTTTAGCAAAAAGCCAATTGCCAGATGCTAAAAGCCAAAAGCCTTCTTACATTTTTATTGCAGATTTAATGGCGAATTCTTCAGCAACCTGCTCGATCCACTGTGCCACATCTTCTTCACCTGTTGCTCTCTGGTAAGTACTTCCCAGAGAAACAAAAATCTGGTGCATAAACATTTTCATTTGGTCTACCGGCATTTCTTTGGTCCAAAGGTCGATTCTTAAAGCTTCCATCGCTTTTTCATCCCAAACGGAGATCATTACCGCTTTTGTTTCCTCTTTTTCAACACCGCCGTCCTGTGCATTCCAGGTCATTGTTTCCGGGATGTGGTTTTCATCCAATTCTACATCTATCGTAATCTGAGTTTTTCTCATAACTTTCTATTTTTTCTAATACTTTATTTTTTAGCAACAGGCTTACAATCGCCTTATGCTTTCTATTTTAACTTTGGCTTATACCCGGACTGATTAAAAATTACCGTTGCATCCATCTTCAGGAAATCTAATAATTTGGTTTCCGGCTTTTCTTTCAGATAAGATTTGCAAATCTGCCATCCGGTAAAAATTCCGATCTGCGGTGAAGATTCGTTGTCTATTTCGGTATAAAATTTTGAAAATGGTCCCGGCGAAAGAAAACGCTCTTCCAATCGGTGGTCGTCGCCAAAAAGCAAATTGTTTTCAACAAAATAATTCCAGATATTCGCTTCATTGGCAACCGCCCATTCATATTGCTTCTGCGTATAATTCATTTTAAGATAATCCGGAAAATTCGGTAAAAAAGCATCCTGAAGAATCATAATTTTACCATTCAGCATCATCTGATCAATGAATTTCTGATGATCCGGAGATTCTTTTACAAAACCTTCGGCAAAGATCTGAGAAACTTTCGGGACAATATTATTGGGATTCATGGATTTTTGGAAATACATTTCCAATCCTTTATAATTTGCATTATTTTCCCCCATAAAACCAGTGACATCAATAAAAAGGAAATTTTCTTTAGGATCATAAAAAATAGGATCCTGAACCATCTGTAAAGCGGAAGAAAACAAAAAAACTTTCGGGCTCTTCAACTCCGGAAAATAATATTTGATGTGGGAAAACAGTTCGTGCAGCTCTTTCTGAAGCTTTTGCTGATCAATCTTGGCAATCGCCTCTTTATACAATTTTATTTCTTCGGCATCTGCTCTTCTTTTTCCAAAATCGGCATCGGAGACCGTACCCTGAAACCAGGGAAATTCTGACTTAAACTGCTCCAAAGATATATTCTGATCATAAAATTCTTTGGAAATATCTGTAATTTCTACTTTTTCTGCCGGATTTTTCACTTCAACATTCCATTGATTCTGAGATTCTTTTTTACAAGAGCTCAATCCTGCAACTAAAATGAGAGAAAGCGCGATAGTTCTGAAAATCTTCATTATTTTTACAAAAATTTTGATTCACAAAAATACGGATTATTAAAACAATCGACATGATGAATAATAAAATATTTACGGCTCTTTGTCTGTTCCTTGCCTTCTCTGCCGTTCCGGCTCAAACGCTTGTATTCAAAGATAAAAATTTTGAGAAGGCCGTTATAGAAAATTTTGACCTCGATAAAAGTGGTTCTATTGAAAAATTTGAGGGAGAACAGGTTACGAATCTGTTTCTGGCTAAAAAAAATATAGCATCCGTTGAAGATCTTTCCTTTTTTCCGAACGTTTCGATGGTTATTTTAGATGAAAATCCGATTCCGAATGTAGCTGTTAAAAATCTTGAAAAACTGGAATTGTTTTCCTGTACAGGCTGTAAAATATCCACTTTTTCGGCAGAAAACCTTAAAAGTCTGGCTTCATTATATATTGACAATAATGAAATTGAAAATTTTTCCTTAAAAGCCACTCCGAGAATAGATCAATTAACCATTTCTTTAAATAAACTAAAAAGCATTGATGTAAGTTCGCTTAAATATTTAAGGAAATTAAACGTTGAACATAATCAGATTCAAAAATTGGACATTTCTAAAAATCTAAATTTGCAGACATTAAATATCGGCGGAAATAAAATGAAAGAAACTGATATTAAAAAAGGAGCAAAAACAGATTTTACCCTCTTTGGAGCTGAACAATAAAGTAAATATGCCGTTAAAAACCGAAAGACTAATACTTAGAAAATTAGAAGAAACTGATGTTGAGCGAATGTTTCTCCTTGATTCCAACGCTGATGTCATGAAATATGTTGGTGCTGCTCCTTTGTCCGAGCTTCACCAGTCGCAGGAAGTCATAAAACTCATTCAAAAGCAATATCTGGAGACCGGCTTGGGAAGACTTGCCGTGATTGAAAAATCTACAGGTTTACTGATTGGATGGAGTGGCCTGAAACTTTTAACAAAGGAAACCAACGGTTATAAAAATATATATGAATTAGGTTACCGTTTTTTACCCGAATCCTGGGGAAAAGGCTTTGCCACGGAAGCCGCCGAAGCTGTTCTGGAATATGGATTTCACGGGCTCAAAGCATTGATTATCTATGCGTATGCCCATTGTGAAAATAAAGCTTCCCATCGTATTTTAACAAAACTGTGATTTGAAAAAACAGGCGAATTTGAAGATCCTGACGGCACTTGCTTCTGGTATGAATTAACTCAGAAAAAATATTTACAAAACTATGATAACATTAAGACCTGAAGAGGAAAAAGATCGGGAAAAAGTGATGAAAATTATTGAAGAAGCTTTTAAAAATGCAGAAAATAGCAATCATCAGGAACATTTTTTGGTTGAAAAACTGAGAAAATCCGAAGATTTTATTCCTGAACTATCCATTGTGGCCGATTTTGTGAACGATGATACAGGCGAAGAAGAACTTGTGGGACATATTCTTTTTACGAAAGTGGCCATAGAGAATGATTCATCATCTTTTGAATCCCTGGCGTTAGCACCGGTTTCTGTAAAACCCGAATATCAGCATCAGGGAATTGGAGGTCACCTTATTGCTTTCGGACATGTTATCGCTCAGGAACTGGGTTTTAAATCCGTTGTTTTGGTGGGTCACGAGAAATATTATCCGAAATTTGGCTATAAAAATGCCCGTGATTTTGGAATTACTTTTCCCTTTAATGTACCCGACGAAAACGGAATGGTTGTTGAGTTAACTGAAAACGGTTTAAAAGAAGTAAGAGGAATTGTAAAATATCCTAAAGAATTTGAAACAGTATAAAAAATATTAATAGACAATGCAGACACAAAAAATAACAGATCATATCGTTAACTGGCTGAAAGATTATGCAGTACAATCAGGAGTCAACGGATATGTAATCGGCGTATCGGGCGGTGTAGATTCAGGAGTTGTTTCTACTTTGGCCGCAATGACAGGTTTAAAGACTTTGTTAATTGAAATGCCGATTCGTCAGAAAGAAGATCAGGTAAACAGAGCCTGGGAACATATGAATGATTTAAAATCTAAATTCCCGAATGTTGAAGCCATGTCTGTAAACCTTACCCCTGCTTTTGAAGAACTTTACAAGACATTCGATGTACACGATGACCTGTATCCGAATGAAAAACTGGCTTTTGCCAACACAAGATCCCGTCTGAGAATGCTTACGTTGTATTATTATGGCCAGATTAACGGTCTTTTGGTTTGCGGAACAGGAAATAAGGTCGAAGATTTCGGAATTGGTTTTTACACAAAATATGGTGACGGAGGTGTTGATGTTTCTCCTATTGCCGATCTTTACAAAACTGAAGTTTACCAACTCGCCACGGGACTCAATCTGGTTAAAAGCATTCAGGAAGCTATTCCTACAGACGGGCTCTGGGATGCTGAAAGAACAGATGAAGATCAGATTGGGGCTACCTATCCTGAATTGGAGAAGATCCAGAAAGAATACGGAACAAAAACTGCCGATGACTATGAAGGAAGAGACAGAGAAGTCTTCCTTATTTTTAATAAAATGCATAAAGCAGCGCAACATAAAATGAACCCGATCCCGGTTTGTGACATTCCGGAGGACTGGAGAGTTTAAAATAACAATCAATGTAGCAATGTAGCAATATAGCAATGTAGCAATGTAGCAATGTAACAATGTACCAATGATTGTTATACAACTACATTTCTACACTGTTAAATTGGTAAATTGATACATTGATAAACTGGTACATTGGTAAATTGGTACATTGATAATAATAACATACACGATGAATAGCAAAACACGTCCTTTATTTTTCATTTGTTTGGGCCTTCTTTTTGGGATGGCGGTGATGTATATTTATAATAATTTTATTGCAGATCAAAAAGCTGAAAATACAAAACCTGCTGTGGAATATGGTTCATCATCAGGAAATCAGGAGATTTCAGCCCCAACCATTGATGAGCTTACGAATGAGACAAAGGTTATTGAGTATGTGAAACAGCATCATCAGCTTCCCGACTATTATCTCACAAAAAATGAGGCCAGAAAACAAGGCTGGAATCCGGCTAAAGGAAACCTCTGTGATGTTTTACCGGGAAAAGCCATTGGCGGAGATTCCTTCAGCAACAGAGAAAAAACATTGCCTCAGGGCGTGCACTATTTCGAGGCAGACGTAAATTATCATTGCGGAAACAGAAATGCCGACCGCATTGTTTTCACAGAGAACGGTGATGTTTATTTAACCAAAAATCATTATAAAAGCTTTGAAAAAAGGTAATTCTTCATTCAGGGCGTAACTAAAACACCGTCTCATAAACAACATGTCAATCCATCATAATTTTTATTTCGCATTACTTTGCTTAGTCTTAATTTCCTGTTCAGATAAGCAAAAGAAGGTAATAGAGGATGAAAAACCTGTGACGATCTTAGTTCAGCCTTTTAAGGATATTAAACCGGAAAGTGTATACTTTGTTACCGAAAAAATCAAAGAGGTTTATGGTAATGTTACGATTACTGAAGCTATTGATCTTCCGGAAAATGCTTATTATAAGGAAAGAAACAGATACCGGGCAGATTCAATTATTAAATTTTTGGATAAAAAAACGGAAAAGAATTTTGTGACCATTGGCTTAACTTCAAAAGACATCAGCGTTGCCAAGGGAAAATGGGAAGATTACGGAATAATGGGATTGGGATACAGACCGGGAAAAGCCTGTGTGGCTTCCAAATTCAGATTAAACAAAGAAAATTCTGATGAGCAGTTGTTTAAAATAGCCATTCATGAATTGGGACATACTCAGGGACTGAAACATTGCCCTGAAAAAATGTGTTTTATGAGAGATGCGGAAGGAAAGAATCCGACCAATGAAGAGACGGATTTCTGCAACCGATGCAAATCTTTTTTAAAAACAAAAAACTGGAAATTTAATTCGATATGAATACAATATACATAGATTTTACTGAGATTGGAGATTACGAAGATTTTTATACTCAGCTTAAAGAAAAACTAAAACTTCCTGAACATTTCGGCGATAATCTGGATGCACTTTCAGATGTGATTACCGGAGATCTGGAAATGCCTCTTCACCTGGAATTTGTAAATATGAGTGTCGATCAGCTTGAACTGTTCGAAGATCTTCTAACCACATTGGAAGATGCAGAAGATGAAACAGAAGATTTCACCTTCGCCTATTATCTTGAACAGTACGAAGATGAAGATGACGATGATGGAGAAGCGGAAGACGAAAAATAATTAAACAGCACGTTAAAGAAAAAAAAGAGGGATCCGACTATCGATTCCTCTTTTTTTTAGCAATCCTGATGATCAGAATAAGAAAATCCCGTATTCTTTGCCATAAAATAAACAGAGTCTTATAGAATGTTTACATTTTAGTGGGTTCATTTTAACGCAAAGTTTTAATTTAAAGATAAAAAAACAGTCAAGTGAGCAAAGAAGAATCAACAAATTGATTTGATAAAGCGTGTTTTCAGGCTTCGCGAAGTAAATTCATTGCCCGTTGCCTTCTAAAAATCATTAGAAAACAATACAATCTTTGCATTAAAAAAAGATTTAGTTTTTAGAATTCAACAACCTATAAGCTATAACTCTGTGTCTTTACGAAAAACCAATCTGAAATTCATTTTTAAACAGGTCTTAAAAACATAAAAAAGAGCAAAAAAAACCAATTCCGCATACAGAACCTCATCTGTTTCTAATTTCTCCCTTAATTCTTTTTAAAACCCCTTCAATAAAGAGATTTTGTATTCCCTTTTGTGGTATCTATTTATTTTTAACCGATATATTTATTTATTACTTTTATATCCAACAAATAAGTAATAAAATATGATCATCTGTGAAGAACTTTTGCTTTCTCATGGCGCTGAGCTGCAAAATTATAATTCAGGTGAATTTATTTTTGAGGAAGGGGCTTCCCCACGATATTATTTTCAGATAAAAAGTGGTACGGTAGTCATCAACAGCGTTTTGGACGACGGAAAGGAATTCATTCATGGGATTCCGTTTGAGGGACATTGTTTTGCCGAAACTTATATGTTTCACAATGCAAACTACGCTATTAATGCAGTGGCAGTAACTCCCTGTGAAATTATCAGAATGGAAAAAAACAAATTCTGTACATTTTTAAAGAAATATCCTGAACAGATATTTAAGATCTATTCTTACACAGCGGATCGGATGCATTACAGATATTTAACTGCTGCAGCACTTTCCTTCGGAGATCCTTTAACGAAAATAGATCTGGTGATGAGCTATGTTAAAGATTATTTCGGAGGTAAAGAAAAACATTCTTTTCATATTCCCTATACCCGGCAGCAGCTGGCCTCCCTCACCGGATTACGAATAGAAACAGTGATTCGCACCGTGAAGAAAATGGAGAAACTGAATATGGTAAAAATTGATAATACGAAGATTTATTATTAGGCCCGAAAAGCAAAAATCCCTGACGGAGAGTCAGGGATTTTCTATGATAATATGTTCAGACTATTTACCAAGAGCCTCTGTAATCGGATTTCCGATATTTCCACTTGGAAACTGGATCTTCAGTAATGCAGAAACCGTTGGGGCTATATCCGTCATAAAATAAGGTTTATTGCTTTCTCCATGCTGAATTCCCCAGCCCATAAATAATAACGGAATATGAGAATCATAAGAATTCCACACGCTGTGTGTTGTTCCCGTTTTAGCATAAGGAGGCAGCATAGAATCATGAGAGACCAGCTGAATATCGCCGCTTCGCTGTCTGTTGATCCCATTGATAATTCTTTGTTTAATCGGTTCCGGAATCGTCGCTTCCTGAACTTTCTCTACGGAAACGGCATATAAATCCGTAGGGTCTTTTTCTATTTCTTTAACGGCAAAATCTCTTACAGCATCAAGCTCCAATTGATGATCCGCTAATACTTTTCTATCAAAATAAACCTGATAATTTTCAACAGAATGAACCAGTTTGTCTACGCCAAATTTATCTTTTAGCTTCTGATTAAGATTTTTTTCCATATCCACCCCAAAATATCCGGTGGTCAGTTTATGCTCCTCCAGGAAACCTACAGAATGTGCCCCGCCATGATCAGCAGATAAAAAAACCGTATACTTCCCCTTTCCTACTTTAGCATCCAGATAATTGAAAAACTGGGCAAAATCCTGATCCAGTCTTAGATAAACATCTTCCACTTCAATAGAATTCGGGCCGAATTTGTGACCTGCATAATCGGTAGATGCTAAATTGATCGCCAAAAAATCGGTCACATCATCGCTTCCCATTTTCTCACCTTCTACAGCAGCTTCAGCCATTTTCAGGGTTAATGTGTTCCCAAAAGGGGTATATCGTATATTATCTTTCCTTTCCTGATAATCTTTGGCTAAATTATTATAAGGGAAAGTTGGCGTTTTTGCACTTCCCAACAGTCCTTCCCAAGCCGAATTATCCGGCGAACTTTCTGTATACTGATTAATCGGGAGTAAGGTATTCCAGCCATTAGCCACCAATTTATCAGGTATTCCCTGAGCATTAAAAGATTTCACCCATTGAGGCAAATCATTCATATACCAGGTACTTGTGATAAAGTTTCCGGTAGAATCATCAAACCAGAAAGCTCCTGTTGGTGTATGTCCTGCGGGTAAAATAGAGGCACGGTCTTTCAGAGAAACTCCGATAACCTTCGACTGGAAGTTCGTTGCCAGCCTCAATTCGTCGGTCACCGTTGTAGACCAAAGATTTTTTGGCGAATGGCTTCCCACTTTTACATTGGTTGTGCCCACCGGTTTTACGCTTTCGTCTGCGGTACAGTATACATTTTTACCGGTCTCTTTATCCGTCCAGTCATTTCCTGCAATCCCATGAATCGCGGGAACAGAGCCTGTATAAATACTGGTATGCCCCAGAGCCGTTACGGTAGGAACATACGGAATATGCACATTATTGAGAGCATATCCTGAATTTAATAATCTTTTAAATCCATCGTTCCCGTATTTGTTGTAAAATCGGTAGAGATAGTCCCATCGCATTTGGTCTACCACTAAACCTACCACTAATTTTGGTCTTTCTAATTGAGAATTTTTATTCTTCTGCGCATTGATTGTCATTACGGACAGGAAAGTAGCTGCCGCAACCGAAATTTTCCTAAGCATTCAGTAAAATTTTTATTGATGACAAATGTAAGCCTTTTGATAATTTTTGAATATGAAATTTTATTTAAATTTCTCTTTTGTTCACCATCATTTGTTAATCACAGACTTCCAAATGCCTGTAATTTATATCTCTAATAAGTGATTTTATAAGTTCTGTTGAAGAATATATTTTAAAAATTATAACAAAAAAAGTTTCAGTATGTATCTTGATCTTTGATTTCTTTTTAATTAATGAAAGATGAGTATTTTTAACTATAAAAAGCTATTCCTTCTACTGAATTTTAATCGAAAGGAGAAAATTTTAGATTTTCTTTGATAACCTGAATTCCATCAATCCAATATTCTATACATCAATACGGACCGGCTTCAGCCGTCTCAGAAAGATGAGTTTTCTAAGGCTTTAGTCTAAATTGATCATCAATTTTCTTGTTTTGACTTAAATTTTATCATTGCGCGGAAGCTTAGCGCTCATCTCATGCATTTAACAAAGAGTAAACCAAAGTTTTAATCTGAAATCGTGCTTAAAATTAAATGCTTTCTTCTTTAAAAATATTTAAATTTGAGAATTATTACTCGACTGATGATAGATATCAAAAAACTGTACCGATTAGATTACAACCCTACGCCCGACTGGGGATTGAATGGTTATGAAACCGATAAAATTTTCGTGGTCTCTGCCATTGAGATCGGGACTTCATTTGAATTCAGTATCAGAGAAAAAAATCAACCTTATAAAAAAGTCTGGGAAACAGATTCAAAAAATATTGATGATTTAAATAAAATTATTGAGCAGGGACATTCTTTCGGAGCATTCTTTAATAACGAATTAATAGGATGGATTATTTGCGATTTCAGAGCCTGGAATAACAGTCTTTTCATCGAAAACCTATTAATTGATGAAAAATTCAGAGGCCAGAATATCGGAAAACTCTTCATTAAAAGCATCAATCGTGAAGCAAGAAAGCTTCTGTGCAGAATCGTGGAGCTGGAAACTCAAAACACGAACTATCCGGCTATAAAATTCTATCAAAGTGCAGGGTTTCGAGTGACAGGAATCAATACAAAAATGTATAATAATTCGGTGGAAACGGCTTTGTTCATGAGTTACGATGTATTATAGACAAAAACAATATTCGATATTTACCTATTTATTTTGTACCAAATAGTACAATTATATACCTTTGCTTCATCAAAACAAAGAAATGGCAGGAAGACCAAAAATATTCGACGAGCAGGAAGCGGTAGCCAAAGCAACCGAAATCTTTAGAGCAAAAAGCTACGACAATGCTTCTGCAGACGAATTACTGGGAGCCATGGGAATCGGAAAAGGAAGTTTTTATCTGGCATTTAAAGGAGGAAAACAGGAATTATATGTTCGCTCGATTCAGCAGTTTTCAGAAAATTTCTCTAGAAAAATCAGTGAATTAATTGAAAAGTCAGAGGATAAAATTGGATTCATCAAACAGTTCTTTTTTACACTTGCCGATGCTCCGGATTGTGATATTGAAAGAGGTTGCTATCTAGGAAATGCTTTGGTACAGCTTTCTGAAAAAGATGCTGATATTAAGAAAATCACTGCTGAATTATTAAAAGGCTTACAGAAAATTTTTGCGAAAGCCATTAAAAATGCTCAGGAAAACGGACAATTAAAAACCAGGGAAGATCCGGAAATTCTAGCCTGGCATCTTACCAATCTCTGGAACGGAATTCATGTGACGAGACGCATGGAAAGTTCACCCGAAATGCTTCACTCTCTCATTGAAATGAATTTGAGGATATTGGAGTGAAGGGGCTGGAAGTGGGATGATGGAAGCTGGAGGTTAAAATGATACTTTTAAAATTAAGTAAAAACTATCCACAAATTAGTAAACTTCCAGCATCAAGCTCCCATCTTCCTTACTCAAAAAATTTTTAATTAATTTTGTACCAAATAGTACAATTTAAAAATTTAGAAATAAATTAAATAACAACAAATTATTATGAACATTACAAACAACACCATTTTGATTACCGGCGGAGGTTCAGGAATCGGTTTAGAAATTGCAAAAGCATTAAGTCCTGCAAACAAAATCATCATTACAGGTAGAAACAAAGAAAAATTGGAAGCTGCAGCTAAAGATTTAGAAAACACTTTCGTTATTCAAGCCGATATTACGAATGAAGCTGATATTAATAGATTGTATGAAGAAGTAAAAACAACGTTTGGAAGCATTAATATTCTGATCAACAATGCGGGAAATGCTTATGTTTATAACCTTGCGAATGACGGTGATATTTATAGCAAAGCCTTGGCAGAATTTACGACGAATTACTTCGCTCCTATTCGATTAACAGACAAATTCCTTCCTCTTTTAAAGCAACAGAATGAAGCAGCCATTGTAAACGTTTCGTCTATTGTCGGGCTGGTTCCCGGGTCTCATCTTCCTACTTATTCCGATTCGAAAGCGGCGCTTCACTCGCACACGAGACTGTTGAGATACGAGCTGGCAAAAAATACCAATATAAAAGTCTTTGAATTGATGCCACCTTTGGTAAATACAGATTTTTCTGTAGAAATTGGAGGCCGCGAAAACGGAATTCCTGCTTCTGATGTCGCCAATGATCTGGTAAAAGCACTTCAGGAAGATGTTTATGAAATTCGTGTCGGAAATACAGGTTTAATCTACGATAATTTCTTTGCTACTACGGAAGGGGCTTTTGCCACTTTCAATCAATAAAATCGCATCATTACTATTCAATGTTGACTTCACATATTACAATCCCCTGCAAATTTTTGCAGGGGACTTTTAACTTATTTCAATATAGATAACGATCCTCTATCGCAAACTTTAAATCTTCATGCTAACTAAAAAAACGATGACGGATATACTGAAAAGTTTTTAATAATTAAATAATTTATAATTTCAATTATAAACTGAGCAAACTATTATTTAAAAAATAAATTCAGAATTAGTAAAATTCTTTATAGGAAAGTTTTTATTTTTGTAGTTAGATAATACCATGAAAAAACATCAAAACATCAACGCTTGCCTGTTTTTAATTATCAGCTCACTCCTTTTCACGAGCTGTCAAACAGACGATACTTTAGAAATTGATCCTCAAAACAATATACCAAATTTTGAGAATTACCATTACAGCACCATGCATTATCCTGGATTTATTTTAGCCACCAGTACAAACGGGATTGTGAAAATAGAATACGACAATCAAAACCGGCCAACTAAACGTATCGGAGGAATGGCAGCACTTCCTGCATCTGTAGGGTACACTCACATGTTTTCAAATGATTATAAAGAAGAAATCGTGTACGGTAATAATGAAATATCATTATTTGTAAAATTTTCAGAACCTTATAATTCCAGCCTTCTAAAAACTGTTTTTAAAACAGAAAATGGTAAAATTATACAGAAAGTGAACGTAAACGTAAATTCTCCAAGTGCTAACGATACAATCAAATATTATTACAACAATGAGAGATTAGTAAGATCATATAAAAAAAGAAAGTTTCCCGTTTCTGAGTCAACATATTATTATAATTCTCTAGGCAATGTTGATAGTATTGTAGCAAGACCTTTTGCATATGATGGTGCTAGCCAGACTTGGGAAGTTGATAACATCACCCAATTCAGAACCGTAGAATATTTTAAGGACTTCGACAATTCTCCAAATCCTACTAAAAAACTAATGCTCTTTGACGAAATTTTTAACAGATCTCTTTCTCAGAACAATTACCGAGCTTACGAAAGTAAAAACTATGATTTTAATGGCACTGTGTATGAATTTGCAACAAGAAACTGGACCTTTAATTATGTTAATAATCAAATAGTTTTTGGCAATTAATAAAAATATTTTTAGGAAGATCTCAAAAAAAAGATCAGTTTTTCCTTAGATTTAATTCAAAACAAATTAAGATAGACAAGAGAGCGTTCATTAACCGTTCTCTCTCTTTATAATGAATTAATAAATTCCTCATACCCGCTTTTCTCCAATACCTCTTTTGGATGTAACTGGTAAATATTTTTCCACGAATCGGCACCGTGCTTATCAACATATTTTTGAACGATCCTGAAACCTAACCAATAATTCAGCGTTTTGGGAGCATCGGGAAATAATTTTAACTTGTCATTTCTTAACAGTGGATTATTTCCTGATTCATCGTCGAAAAATTTTTTCGTATTGACAAAGATTTTCTTTTCATTTTTCAGAAACCATTCCCAATCCTTTTTCGACATATTTTCCACCGCTTCATATTTCTGAATTTTCCCTTCAAAGAAAATCCAGGTAAAATAACAGGCAAAACCTTCATCAATAGTTTGACTCAATGCAGCGTTTTTATGAGCATCCCTACTTCTGAATTTTTCGTACACCAAATGATTAAGCTCATGCGGCAATCCTTTTTCAATCATATATTCAGGATCGGCATTTTCATAATTCAGTTCCAAAGCAAACTGATTGGCATTGCAGCCTCCAAAACCAATGCCCGTTAGCGGACTGTACAAAATACTGATCGTCGCTTTTGGCTGATAAGGAACCAGCTGACCGAACTTTTTGAGATTGGTTTTTAAAACCTTATTAAGATTGATATTCAAAAGACTCTGAGCCCTTTCATTAAACAGAATTTTATGTTTGGGATACAGGGTTTTATTCCACTCGATCATTCCCGCAGCATTATTGAATTTTGCCGCATTTTCGTCACCAAAAATACTCCCGTAACAACTGTCCCAAAGTTTTTTGTGAGGCTGATATACCTTTTCTGTAATCAAATCCGGATCAAAAATATTGTTTTGATGCGCTAAAATCTGATACTTGAATAAATTTTTAACCACAATATCATTTACCCGGATACTGTCTGCCAACTTTTCAATATTCATTTCAAACGTATTTTCAGGACTTAATTTTTGATTCATTGAGCTGAAGCATACTGCGGCAATGGTAAATATGTATAAAATACTGCGTTTCATGACGTTATTTAAGGGGTTGTAAATTAAAAAGAATTATGATTAAATTCACATTTTTTTAACAAAATTTAATAATTTCTTATATAAAAGACAACTGAGTCTGCAGGTATATTACCATCATGAAGCCTATACGCCATCCGTACCTTAAAATTCAGCTACGTAAAAAGGAGATCTGGCTACATCCGAAATCCTGACAATCCTGAACTTTGCTTCAATAAAAATTTAAATAAAATGAAAATTATTGTAACAGGTTCTTTAGGAAATATCAGCAGACCATTAGCAACAGAATTGGTGGAAAAAGGTCATGATGTCACTGTAATCAGCAGCAGTTCTGATCGAAAATCGGCAATTGAAGCACTGGGAGCAAAAGCAGCAATCGGTACGATGGAAGATATTGATTTTTTAACTGAAACTTTCAGAGGAGCGGATATTGTTTATGCCATGGAAGCTTTGAACGAGGGCGTATTTTTTAATCATGAAATAGATTTTGTTCAGGCAAATATTCAAATCGCTGAAAATTATAAAGAAGCCATCAAAAAATCGGGAGTGAAACATATTATTCATTTAAGCAGCATCGGAGCCCACACCAATGAAGGAAACGGAATGCTGAAATTTCATTACGAAGCAGAAAAAATACTGAATGAACTTCCTGAGGATGTTTCCATAAAATTCATGCGCCCGGTTGGTTTTTATTATAATATGTATGCTTTTATTCCGACCATTAAAGCTCAGAATGCCATTATACAAAATTACGGAGGAGATGAAAAGGAGCCGTGGGCTTCTCCACTTGATATCGCCTCTGTGATTGCGGAAGAAATGCATCAACCATTTAACGGAAGAGAAATCCGTTATATCGCCAGTGAAGAAATTTCACCCAACGACATTGCGCAAACTTTAGGGGAATCGATCGGAAATCCCGATTTACAGTGGATCACCATTTCTGATGAGAGTTTTTTAAGCAATTTAATTAAAATAGGAATGAATCCTGAAACGGCAAAAGGTTTTATGGAAATGAACAAAGCACGACGAGGAGGCGTTTTGTATCAGGATTATGATAAAAACAAACCGGTTTTGGGGAAAATTAAGGTGAAAGATTTTGCTGAGGATTTTGCGAAAGCTTATCACAATTAATTTTTTTTTGAAAATCTAAAATCCTTCGACTTTGCTCAGGATGACAGCGCGAATACTTTTCTGTTAAGTATTAAATGCGACGAATGTCAGTCGGAGTGAAGTCGGAGGCTTTATTAATTTTTTACTTCATAAAAATCAATACCTTTATCTTATGAAACAGCCGATAAGAATAAAAACCATCACAGAATTCCATGAATCTCGTAAGTTGCCAAAGCCTGAGCATCCGCTCATCAGCGTGGTGGATTACAGCCTGATTAAGCACAGTCAGGAGATTGGCTCTACAAGCTGGGTTCAGGATTATTATTCGATCTCCATCAAAAGGAATTTTAATGTAAAGATTAAGTATGGTCAGCAAAAATATGATTTTGATGAGGGCGTGATGTTTTTTATGGCGCCCGGACAGGTTTTCAGCGTGGAAGTAACCGCGAATTCATCCTCAAAACACTCGGGATGGATTTTATTGATTCACCCCGATTTTCTCTGGAATACCTCTTTAGCTAAAAAAATAAAACAATATGATTATTTTGATTATTCGGTAAACGAAGCTTTATTTCTTTCTGAAAAAGAAGAAAATATCATTAAAAATATTGTTCAGAATATTCAGAATGAGTACCATTCTGCAATCGATTCATTCAGTCAAAGTATTATTATTTCACAGATTGAAACCCTGCTGAATTATGGGGAAAGGTTTTATCAGCGGCAATTTATAACCCGGAAAATAACCAATCATCAAATTCTGAATTCGCTGGAAGACTTACTTACAGATTATTTCAGCAGTGAAAACCTCATCATAAAAGGTCTTCCGACCGTACAAGGAATTGCCGAACAGCTGAATGTCTCTCCAGGCTATTTAAGCGGATTGTTAAAAGTACTGACAGGACAAAGCACGCAACAGCATATTCATGAAAAACTAATTGAAAAAGCCAAGGAAAAGCTTTCTACTTCAGAATTATCCATCAGTGAAATTGCTTACGAATTAGGATTTGAACATCCGCAGTCTTTCAGTAAATTATTCAAGAGTAAAACACAGGTTTCCCCTTTGGAGTTTCGACAGTCTTTTAATTAACAGCTCTTAGAATTAAATATCACAATCTTTCCGGCTGCTGATTTCTTTGCAGTTAATATTATTATGGTTTTCCTTAATGAAACAGTCGAAAAGTTTTCTAGTTTTAAATCTTATAAAAAGATTATGAGTAAAAAACTTTTAGCACTAGTTTTCACAACGGTTATTTCCTTTAGTTGTAGTAATAAAGGTAATAGTTGGGAGAGCGTAGTCCAAACAATTGATATTTATTAAAAAATAAAAACTCCGCACCCTTTCGGGCGCGGAGTTTCATTTATGTAAAGCTTTTCATTAAAACTTCAGATCACCATTTACTTCTCTCACTGCTTTAGCAGCTTCAGCAAATTTCAGTTGCTCATCAGCAGTTAATGTAATGTTTATGATTTTCTCAACACCGTTGGCTCCGATGATGGCAGGAACACCCAGACAGATATCGTTTTGTCCGTATTCACCTTCAAGCATCAAAGAACAAGGGATCATTTTCTTCTGATCGCAAGCAATTGCCTGAACCATTACAGAAACAGCAGCTCCCGGTGCATACCATGCAGAAGTTCCTAATAATTTCGTAAGCGTTGCCCCTCCTACTTTCGTTTCTTCAATAACATATTTTTGCTGCTCATCATCAAGAAACTCAGTTACAGGAACTCCGTTTCTTGTTGCTTTGCTTAATAAAGGAAGCATCCCGGTATCACTGTGAGCAGCGATTACCATTCCGTCAACATCAGAAATCGGCGCTTCTAAAGCTTCAGCCAATCTGTATTTGAATCTTGCAGAATCCAACGCACCACCCATTCCGATGATTTTGTGCTTAGGAAGACCTGAAGTTTTGTGTACCAGATAAGCCATAGTATCCATTGGGTTAGAAACCACGATAATAATTACCTCCGGAGAATGCTTTACCAAATTAGCGGTAACATCTTTTACGATTCCTGCATTAATTCCGATAAGTTCTTCTCTTGTCATTCCCGGTTTTCTTGGAATTCCAGAAGTGATTACAGCTACATGAGAACCAGCCGTTTTACTGTAATCTCCTGTTGTTCCGGTAATTTTTGTATCAAAACCGTTTAGAGATGCAGTCTGCATCAAATCCATTGCTTTACCTTCCGCAAAACCTTCTTTAATGTCTACTAAAACCACTTCTGAACAGAAGTTTTTCATAGCGATGTATTCTGCACAGCTAGCTCCTACAGCGCCTGCTCCTACTACAGTTACTTTCATTTTGATTTATTTTAAATTATTGTATAGTTTAGTTTTCTTTTTTGAAACAGCCCAAATTTAACAATTCCCGAAAAATTGAGCAATTTTTCAGGAATTTTAATTACATTTTTAAAGAATTAATTAACGTTTAGTAAGAACGTATATAATTTTTTAGCTCCGGAAAGCACCTCGTTGTAGTTTTCTTCATGAACTTCAGTATCCAGAACCTCTTTGAAATTTTTCCACATCGGACCTGTATTTTCCTGATAACAACCAAAGAAATTAAAAGTTACCTCATTAAAACCTTCGGTTTTGGAAAGCTGTTTTGCAATCACATTTCCTCCCAAAGTAGAACCTTCAATCACATACATGGCTCCTAACGCTTCATTTTGGTTGTCGAATTCAAGCGGATGAGACGGCGTTCTGTTTTCTAAAGCCAGACTTGCCAGATCTTTTTCAATTAAAGGAAGTTTTTTTCTTTCGTTTAAATGAAGTTTTTCAGAAAGATTTCCGGAAAGACGGTTGAATATTTTGTCTTCACTGTGAAGAAGCATCAGATAATTGGTATTGATTATTTTTTTATAATCTTCTAAAGTGAATGTTTTGTTAAAAATTTTCTCAGAGTTAAAAAGTTTTTCAGCAGCGTCGTGATATTCTGCTGTATTTTGTTTAAGATATTCTGATACCATAATAACGTTTTAAAAGTTTCCTCAAATGTAAGGTTTTTTAAACGTTAAAAAGAAACATGTCCCTTCTTTATTGCTTTCATAATCAACATTTCCGCCTATTCTCTTCATAATTCTGTGCACGATGGACAGGCCTACGCCGTTACCTTTAAACTTTTTCGCATTGTCCATTCTGTTGAATATTTTAAACATTTTATGTTTTTCTTCCTCAGGAATTCCGATTCCGTTATCCGAGATGCTGTATATCACCCAGTCTCCCTGTACGGAGCCGTCAATAATCACTTTTGGCTCCTCTTTGTGAGACGAATATTTTACTGCGTTATTGATGATATTTAAAAATACCTGATGAAGCATGGTTTTATCCCCCAAAACATCCGGACAATTTTTAACAATAATCTCGCTTGAAGGGCTTGCAAAAGTCATTTTAGCATTTTCGGCAATCTTCAGAATTGCAGATTCCGGATCGATTACTTCCAGCTCAATTTCACTGTGTTTGGCACGGCTCAGCTGCAAAACATCATGCATCATCTCAGCCATATTATCAATTTCCTCAATAATAGAGTTGATTTTGCGTTTGCTTTTATCAGAACTGTCTGTCAGAGAATTCAGTAGCATCTGTGCATTCAGCTTCATAACAGTGAGCGGAGTTCCCAGATCATGAGAAATCGTATACGAAAAACTGTCGAGCTCCTCATTCACCTGCTTCAGTTCTTCATTTAACTGTTTGATAATGGTATATTGCTTGTGAGAAGTTTCCAGAATAACATCCCGGATCGCGTGCGCCGCACTTATATTTCGGGAGTCCCATCTCTTCGAGCTCCCCTTAATATTTTCTGTAAAGGCACGAAAAGAGGTTCGTGGGGAAACAATCTGTTTTTCTTCCCCATTTTGAGAAAACACACCAATGGTTTTTTCCGGGTTTCCGGCCCATTCGATATGTTCATCAAATTCCTTTCGGAACCAGATCAGCAATTCATTTTTCTCCCTGTCTATAAAATAAATAATGATTCCTGCAGTATCTTCGTTGATATCCAGATCGTGTCTGTGTTTTTTCAGAAAATTTCGGCTCACATACATACTTTCATTCGTATTTTCATGTGCCCAGCGAACAATATTTTCAATCGCAGAATGTGTAGGAGCCAATCCTTCTTTTACAATATCCTGGTTAGAAATTATAGCAAGACCATCCGCTTCCGGAAGATCTTTGATCTTTGATTTATTTTCAATTAAAGATTCAAAAAGTGTATTATGCTTCAGGAAATCCGATTTCAATTCGGCAGCCTTTTCGTTAAGGGCCAATCGGTAATCCAGTTCTTTTTTAGATTTAAATGAAGAAAAGGCATTTGCAGCCAAAGCAGTAAAAATACCTGCCTGCACCCGGTCTTCAAGGTCGATATGTTTGGCTTCAAGATTCTGGCAGGTAACCAGCCCCCAAAGATGATCTTCGATAATAATAGAAATACTGAAGCTTGACGAAGCCCCTGAATTTTTTATATACTGCCCGTGAATAGGCGACATTGCTCTCGATGTAGAAAAAGTAAGGTCTACCGGTTTATCTTTTCTGCTGATTAGTTTTACCGGTTCAGAATAGGCATCGCTGAATATTCTTTTTCTTTTCTTCAGATACAGCTCACGAGCCTGTCTTGGGATATCCGATTCCGGATAATGAAGTCCCAGATAGCTTTCCAGCTCATTATTCGTTTTTTCAGCGATAACTTTCCCCGAACCGTCCATCATGAATTGATAGATCATCATCCGGTCATAATTCACAATTTTCGACAGCGTGCTCAAAAGCTGATCCCAGATCTCCTGTTCGTCATCAATAATATAAAAATTGTCATATTTATTGTTAATACGCTTATGCGGATTCTCCAGTACATGCTCAAATTCCAAAAAAATATGTTCTCCCGTTCTGAAAACAGAGAAATGATAAGGCTGATCTTCGATCAATATTTTATCAAAAAAAGTGATATTTTCTCTTGCGGTATTAGCTTCCAGAGCCGTAAACAGGTCGGATTCGGTAATACTTTTAAAAAGTTCCGGAAAGTCTGTGATCTTTTTCCCGAAAAGCAGTTCAAAGTTCTCCAGTTTAAAAATATCCCTTATATTTTCGCTGAAAAAGCTTATGGTATGAGAAGCTGCGTCAATGCCAATCAGATAACCAAAACTTTGTATGTACCCAGGGATATGGATGGGCTCATCATGACATTCTACAAAATTCATATTATAATATAACTATCAAATATAATGCTTTTTTACGGCAATACTACTTTTGTGGTATTAATAGGCCAAAGGTTCCATCCATGCACTTTTCAGCATTTTTGAAACGCAGAATCCAGAATATTAAATGTAATTTTTTAACCATTTTCGACAGGTAAAGTCTTTTTTAAACTAAAATATAACGAAAAACTCCTGCTTTTCAGAAAGAAATTTAAAAATTATGATTTGTAACATCATTCCCATTATTAAATAAATTTATTCTATTAATTAAACAAAAATTATTAAATTTATGTCACCAAATAATGAAAATATTTAATCTTATTGAAAAATAAGCGTACGATTTTCAATAGAAATATAATTAACCTAAAAAATAATATTGCTATGAAAAATTTTCCATCAATTCTTTTTTCAGCCGTTCTCTTTCTGGGAATATGGAGTGAATATGAAGCCTGTACAAGAGTAGTCTACAAAGGTCCTGAAAATACCGTGCTCACTGCCCGTTCCATGGACTGGCGCGATGAAATACCTGCTAATCTATGGGTCTTCCCAAGCGGGATGGATCGTACCGGAGAAACAGGACCCCGTTCTGAAAAGTGGAAATCCAAATACGGAAGTGTGATCAGCAGCTCATGGGATATTGCCTCTTCAGACGGCATGAATGAAAAGGGATTGGTGGCCAACCTCCTCTGGCTTGGAGAATCTGAATATCCGAAATTTGATCCTAAAAGAGGAAAAAAAGGCATTGCAATCTCTCTTTGGGCGCAATATTTTCTGGATAATTTTGCAACGGTAAAAGAAGCTGTAGCTTACGTAGCCAAAGAGCCTTTTGTGATCGTAAGCGACTATATTCCGGGTACCGAAAAATTTACGACCATACACCTGTCAATCTCGGATGCGTCCGGTGACAATGCTGTTTTTGAATATATAAAAGGAAAATTGGTGATTCACCATTCTTCTGATTATAATGTGATGACCAATTCTCCTGTTTTTGAAGAACAACTGGCACTCAATAACTATTGGAAAGGCATTCCCGGAAATATAATGCTTCCCGGAACAAACCGTGCTGCAGACCGCTTTGTAAGGGCGTCGTACTATATCAATGCCATTCCTCAGACTTCCGATACCAGAAAAGCGGTAGCCAGTGTTTTCAGTGTAATCAGAAACTGCTCCGTCCCTTACGGAATCTCTTCTGAAACAGAACCTAATATTTCGTCTACCAGATGGCGATCTGTGTCGGATCAAAAAAATCTGACCTATTATTTTGAAACGGTTTTCACCCCTAATACATTCTGGGTAGATCTTAAAGAATTTGACCTGAGCCCAAAAGGAAAAGTGATGAAACTTGACCTGAGCAATTATCAGACGTACAGTGGAAAAGCCAACCCTGCTTTTAAAGAATCGCAGCCTTTTAAATTCTTAGGACTCTAAGCGTCTCCTGAAATTTAATCGAAACAGATACTTCCGTTACGATTTTTATCTCTGGTTTGTCCTTTAAATAGGACTCTAAATATGTAAAACAGGCGCTAACCCAACTCAAAATAAACCTTCTCTTACTATTAAAAATATAAACTATGACCTTTTTTAAAACAATCAAGAGAACACTGCTGCTGTATGGTCTGCTGTCTGGAATTATTTTTTCTGCCCAAACACCGGATTCTCTGCAAAAAAAGCATGAAGAACCGGTGAAATATCCTCAGATTCAGTTCAAAGGTCTGTTCCAGGCAAGATATCTCGTGGGAATGACCAAAGATGTTGATGTGAACGGACTTCATCACAGCGATGATACTGGCACCGACAATAATTTCATGATTAAATACATGAGGGTTCAGATGCGGGCGCAGATCAGTAAAAGAACAGAAGTCGTGCTTCTTGCCAATCTCGCCGATTTTAAAAATGATCCCAAATCCAGAGTTCTCGAAAATGCCTACTTAAAATATACGTTTAATTCTAAATTGGCTATAACTGTCGGACAGTTCAGACCCTTGTTCGGAATCGAGGAGACCTATCCTATCGACATCATCAAGTCTCTGGACTGGTCTAATCAGTACACCGAATTCGGAAAATTAGGCTGGACGAGCTTCCAGATCGGAATTTCAGCTACGGGACAGCTTGAATTGGGTGAAATACCATTTCAGTATGCCTTTTCTCTCGTTAACGGAAACGGCAAAAATCAGGTGAATGATAATGACAATGGAAAACAGTATTCCACAAGACTTGTTTTTGGGCTGCTCAAAAAGTACAGCTTAAATCTCGGTCTGAATGGAGGTATCGGCGAGGTTTTCAGCAAAAAAGTATATGCCGTAGGGATAGATCTGAGTTCATTGATTCATTTTGATCCTAAATGGAGCCTCGACATGCAGCTGGAAGCCAAACAGGCCACCAACCATCCGCTTTATTTCGCTGCAGATCCGCAGCTCAGACCCAACAATCCGGATGAATATCTGATTCGTGGAGCTTATTTTCTGCCTAATCTTCGGTATGAAATCAACCATAAAAACCTCAGCGCATTTGAATTGTCTTGTCGGTATGAATATTTAGATACCAATTTCCGGCTTAATTCAAATCCGAGACAGACGATCACTCCCATGTTCGGATTGGAATTTCTGAAGAATTACGGGGCAAGAATCCAGCTCGGGGTACAGTTCGACCGCTATAAACATCAGGTTGAAAACACTTCACAATACAACAACAATCTATTCATTGTCCAGGTACAAAGTAGATTTTAAATCTTAAAACCTAATATTATGAAAGAAATTAATATTAAAGCAATTGCCATTACTTTTGCTATTGCGCTTATCATATGGTTTATTCCTGCTCCCGAAGGAGTGGCAGAAAATGCGTGGCATCTGTTTGCTATTTTCGCAGCCACTATTTTAGGAATTATCTTAAAGGCTGCCCCAATGGGAACAATGTGTATGATGGCCATAGGATTTACAGCACTTACGCAGGTTGTTGCACCGGGAGATGCCGGAAAATCCATTACCAAAGCCCTTTCCGGATTCGGAGATAAGGTTATCTGGCTGATTGGGATCTCATTTTTTATCGCGCGTGGATTTATTAAGACGGGATTAGGCAACCGTATTGCTTTTCTGTTCATCAGAATATTTGGAAAAAGCTCATTGGGTCTCGCCTACGGCCTTGGTTTAGCCGATGTCTGCCTGGCGCCCGCCATTCCCAGTAATACCGCAAGGGGTGGCGGCATTATTTATCCGATCATGAAATCGATGGCAATAAGTTTTGATTCTGTTCCCGACAAACCGGAAACCCATCGAAAGCTGGGCTCCTATTTAACCCTGAACAGTTATTATATGAATCTTATTTCTTCTTCTATGTTTCTGACGGGAACAGCCAGTAACCCGATGTGTCAGAAATTTGCCGCTAATTTAGGAATCAATATTACCTGGATGTCCTGGGCAGCTGCAGGTTTCGTTCCGGGATTAGTAGCTTTTTTCGTTGTTCCTTTAGTTTTATACAAATTATATCCGCCTGAATTAAAAAAAACCGGAGATGCTCCTAAAATGGCCGCCCAGAAACTAAAAGAAATGGGACCTATTTCCAAAAATGAATGGCTGATGCTATTGGCATTTTTTATTTTACTGGCATTATGGATCTTTGGAGGATCACTGTCTATTGACGCCACAACAACAGCATTTATAGGGTTGACAATGCTTTTACTAACTTCCGTTTTAACATGGGAAGATGTAAAATCCGAAAAAGGAGCATGGGACACCATTGTCTGGTTTGCTGTGCTGGTTATGATGGCCAGTTCCCTCAATGAGCTTGGATTTATAGGATGGTTTAGTGATTTAATTAAACAGAAAATAGGAAATATGACCTGGACGATAGCGTTTCCGGTGATCATCCTCGTCTATTTTTTCAGTCATTATATTTTTGCCAGTGCAACGGCTCACGTAGCAGCAATGTATGCCGCTTTACTGGGAGTGGGTGTTGCTGTAGGAATCCCACCAATGCTGTTGGCGATGATGCTCGGTTTTTTGGGCTCAATTTATGGAGTACTGACTCATTATGGGCACGGTCCTGCTCCCGTATTTTTCGGAAGCGGCTATGTAGATCTGAAAGCCTGGTGGCTCCGTGGACTGGAAATTGGTATCGTGCTGCTGATTATCTACATGGGTGTTGGCGGACTTTGGATGAAAATTTTAGGCTATTATTAAAAGCGGGAAAATGGAAGCTCAAAGCAGAAAGTTGATAAGACGTGAGGTTAACAGGCACGGATAAAAACCTTCAGCGCTCTTCCAGATGCATTATCATTAATAAAAAATAAAAAACCATGCTGTCAACATTATTGAGAAAAATAGTAATGAGTCTTACCGGGCTTTTCCTCAGCTTCTTTCTGTTGATTCACTTTCTGGGAAATCTACAGTTGTTTTTACCCCCGGAACAGGCACATCTTCAGTTTAATGCTTATTCGCATTTTTTGTCGGGAAATATTGTGATTAAAATCGTTTCTTTTGTGCTGTATGCAAGTATTATTCTTCATGCCATAGACGGTTTAATCATTACATTAAACAATAAAAAATCGGGAGGAAACTATCAGTCCGGGAATCGCGGAAGAGCCAGCAAATGGTACTCCCGGAATATGGGCGTGTTGGGAACCCTGATCTTAATTTTTCTGGTGATTCATTTTCAGAATTTCTGGTATGTTTATAAATTCGGGACTCCCCCGCTGGACGAAAACGGGAATAAAGATTTGTATATTCTTGTTGTCCATGTTTTTAAAGAATGGTGGTATGTTGTTATTTATGTAATCTCCATGATGGCTTTGTGCTATCATTTAATTCACGGAATCCACAGTGCCATCAGAACATTAGGGCTTTTTCATCCGAAATTTATACAATGGTTTAAAACTGTTGGCATTGCTTATTCAGTCATTATCAGTACCGGATTTGCTTTAATGCCGGTTTATATATTCTTCACTTACCGTTAAATTGAACAATTATGAATTTAAATTCAAAAATACCGGAAGGTCCATTAGAAAAAAAATGGGAAAACTATAAAAAGACAGCAAAACTTGTAAACCCCGCTAACCGAAAGAAACTGGATATTATTGTTGTCGGTACAGGATTGGCTGGGAGTTCCATCGCCGCGTCTTTGGGAGAAATGGGTTATAATATCAAATCCTTCTGCTTTCAGGACAGTCCGAGACGGGCACATTCCGTTGCTGCTCAGGGTGGGGTAAATGCTGCTAAAAATTATAAAAATGACGGCGACAGTGTTTACCGGATGTTTGTAGACACCTTAAAGGGCGGAGATTTCCGCGCCCGTGAAGCCAATGTCTACCGAATGGCTGAATGTTCTTTAAACCTCATCGATCAGGCCGTTGCGCAAGGGGTCCCGTTTGGAAGAGAATATGGCGGTTATCTCAATAACCGTTCTTTCGGAGGTGTCCAGGTGAGCCGTACTTTTTATGCGAGGGGGCAGACGGGTCAGCAGTTGCTTCTTGGGGCTTATCAGGCCTTAATGCGCCAGGTCGGTAAAAAGAGTGTCCAGCTGTTTTCAAGACACGAAATACTGGATTTAGTGGTGATTGACGGAAAAGCCAGAGGGGTTATCGTAAGAAATTTAGATACCGGAGAAATCGAAAGACATGCTGCCCATGCCGTGGTGATGGCGACCGGTGGTTACGGAAAAATCTATTATTTATCAACGTTAGCTATGGGTTGTAATGGTTCTGCAATATGGCGGGCTCATAAAAAAGGGGCCCTAATGGCTTCTCCCAGCTGGATCCAGGTGCATCCCACCTCATTGCCTCAGTCCGGAGATTATCAGTCGAAATTAACATTAATGTCTGAATCTCTGAGAAATGACGGCAGAATATGGGTTCCGCTGAAAGAAGGAGAAACCAGAGCAGCTAATGATATCCCCGAAAACGAAAGAGATTATTATCTGGAAAGGCGATATCCTGCTTTTGGAAATTTAGCTCCGAGAGATATCTCCTCGCGCGCAGCAAAAGAAAGAATTGATGCCGGATTTGGAATCGGACCTTTAAAAAACGCCGTTTATCTCGATTTTTCAAAAGCAATTCGGGAACAGGGAAAAGAAAAAATACAGGAGAAATACGGAAATCTATTTGATATGTATCTTAAGATTACGGGATACGATGCCTATCAGAACCCGATGATGATCTCCCCTTCTGCCCATTTTTCGATGGGCGGGCTCTGGGTAGATTATGAATTAATGACCACCATTCCCGGATTGTTTGCCTTGGGAGAAGCGAATTTTGCCGACCACGGAGCCAATCGGTTAGGAGCTAACTCTTTGCTTCAGGCCTCTGTGGACGGATATTTTATTGCACCTTATACCATTGCTAACTATTTATCACAGGAAATTCATACCGGAAAGATCTCAACGGATCATGCTGAGTTTGAAAAAGCTGAACAGCATATCAGACAACAAATCGACGGCTTTATCCGGATCAACGGAACAAAAACGGCCGATTATTTCCATAAAACACTGGGTAAACTGCTTTATGATTATTGTGGGCTCGCGAGAAATGAAGCTGGTTTAAAATATGCCATTGCAGAAATCCGAAAACTGAAAAAAGAATTTTATACCGATGTGAAAATTTCAGGAAAAGCAGATCAGATGAATACCGAACTGGAAAAAGCCGGCCGCGTTGCCGATTATTTTGAAATCGGTGAACTGATGTGCTATGATGCTTTAACCCGAAATGAATCCTGCGGAGCCCATTTTCGTGAAGAATTTCAGACTCCGGACGGAGAAGCGCTGAGAAATGACGCTGAATTTCAATTCATCTCTGCATGGAAGTGGACGGGACAAAATAATGAACCGGAGCTGATTAAGGAACCGTTGACTTTTGAAGAGCTACAGCCAACAGTACGAAGTTATAAATAACCTGTTGGCGGGAAGATGGAAGTGGGAAGATGGAAGCTGGAGGATGGAAGCTGGAGGATGGAGGATGGAGGATGGAGGATGGAGGTTATGTAAGTTGACAAAAATCAAAATCTGATTTTTTTTCTTTGAATTTTTGTTACATAACAGAATGAAGAACTTAATGTGCCTCTTGCTTCAATCTTCCGGCTTCAAGCCAAATTCTTATCCCAAACCTTTGGAATATTGGGAAGTAAGCATTTTATAAACAGAAGTGCGCTAAATTATTTAAGCTTTAGCATTTGAAAATTAGTAATGGATCAAAAAAAACAAAAATTATGGATTTACACCTGAAAATATGGAGACAGAAAGACCGTCAAAGCAAAGGACATCTGGTAAATTATGATTTGAAAGAACTTAATCCTCACATGTCTTTTCTGGAAATGCTGGATATTTTGAATGAAAAACTGATAACGGAAGGTGACGAACCAGTGGAATTTGATCACGACTGCCGGGAAGGCATCTGCGGACAATGCGGAATGATGATTAACGGGCTGGCTCACGGACCTTTGGAACATACCACAACCTGCCAGCTTCATCTCCGCTCGTTCAAAGACGGGGAAACCATTGTTATCGAACCGTTTCGCGCTGCCGCTTTTCCGGTTAAAAAAGATTTAAAAATCGATCGTTCTGCGTTTGACAGGATTATTTCGTCAGGAGGTTTTGTTTCCGTAATTACCGGACAGGCTCCCGATGCAACAGCCATTGCCATAACCCATGAAACCGCAGAAGAAGCTTTTGATTCCGCAGCCTGTATCGGTTGTGGCGCCTGTGTGGCCACCTGTAAAAACGGAAGCGCTGCATTGTTTACCTCGGCAAAAATTACACATCTGGTGTTGCTTCCCCAAGGTAAGGAAGAACGCAGTAAAAGAGTTCTTCAGATGGTAAAACAAATGGATGCCGAACACTTCGGACACTGTTCTAATACCGAAGCCTGCGAAGTTGAATGCCCGCAAGGAATTTCTGTCCTGAATATTGCCAGAATGAATTATGAATACGGCAGAGCGCTTTTTTTTAAGAAAAAATAACGTAAAAAAACCTTCAAGGTTTTTAAAATCTTGAAGGTTTAGTGTATTTATTAAACTTCTTTATCGAAATACAGCATATAATATTTCCCGTTTTCATCTTCTCCGGTCGCCAGTTTTTGCCGGTCGCCATGAATATAAATATGGAAGTTTTTGTCTAATTTAATAATGCTTTTAAAATGTCTCTGGGTTTTCTTTACCGCCGCTTCACTAATCGGGAATTCTTCGGCAATATTAATCTGCATATCCTGTTCATAATCTGTTTTAAAATTATTAAAACTTTCAATCACATGCTCGTCTCCCAATACGGCGGTTGCAAATTCATCCAGTTTAAATTCTTCTTTTTCTTTAAAGAAATTGATGGATTTATTTAGGAAATCTGCCTGATCTGCTTTGGAAACTTCAAATTCCTGAGGCAATTGCTTGGTGATATAATCTTTATACACCATTAATGCTTCCTGTGTATGAAAATATTCATCATCACGCTGTTTTACCTTTAAGAAATCCTCAAACCAATAATACATGTCTCCGTTTTTGTTGTTGTCTACTACAGAAAGTACGTATCCGGTCTCTTTATCGTTGTTATAAATTAATGCAGCTTTATCAATTTTAGACAAACCGATTCCCTGATCTTTTTCAATATCAAAAGTTTCATTCTGAGGAGAAATTTTAAGGAAAGACTCTCTTTTTTCAGTTTTGAAAATTCCGATCTTATCAACTCTTTCCGTTCCTTCTCTTTCATCTTCAAAATAAACGACAAACAATTCTCCGCCCTGAACTCTTGGGTTTTCTGCGGCTTCAAAAAGATGTCTGGCCAGATTTTCAGATTCCCAGAGAAACTTGGCTTTATCCTCAAAAATTTCAGACACCGAGCTGTAAACCGGGTTGTTGACCAAATAGGTATCGCTGTAAAAATGGAAGGTCTCTTCTGACTTGAATGAACCTAAAAAATAGTCTTCCAGCATTTCTGCCATTCCCTCTTCCAGTTGCAATTCTTCCTGAGAAAGCACTAAAGATTCTCCGTTGATTTTATTTCCTACTCTGTGTACTATTATTTTTGAAAACATCTCTTGAATATTTTGGACTGCAAAGATATTCATTCTATCCTTTCCAACATAAAAATAAGAACTCGTTTCAATGGTAATGATATTATTTTAACCTGAATTCGGGATGAAAAGGTAGCTGGAGGCTGGAAGAGGGAGGCTGGAAGCTCAGTCAGTTCTTTATTTTGTTATGATCATAAAAATTAAAAGAAAAAATAGGAGGATTTAGCCTAAATTGATGATATTTTTCGGCTAAAGCCTCTGAGAGTGCTCATCTTTAGACGGTCTGAAGCCCGTCCCTATTGATTTATAGTATATTATATTGATCGAATTCAGTTTTTTAATGATCACTACCAGAACCTTCATCATCCAGCTTCCATCATCCATAGAAAATTCTCTTATCCCCGAACTCAGTTTTTAATAATCACTACCAGAACCTCCATCTTCCAACACTCAGCTTCCAGCATCCATAGAAAAATCTGCTATCCCCGAATTCAGTTTTTAATAATCACTACCAGAACCTCCATCTTCCAGCACCCAGCTTCCAACATCCATAGAAAAATCTGCTATCCCCCCAACTCAGTTTTTTACCAAAAAGTTTTTTCATTCTGATAATAACCTTCTCATTTTGACATGCTTTTTTTAATTAAAAATCAACTGACAACAAATTAAAACATTGATTTATTGACATTTAATTAAAATAAAAAATTAAGGAATACCATTGGTATCTTCTCTGGAAACAAGACAATATGAATTATTTAAAAGCCATTCAGGAAATTTCGGAGGTGATCCCATTCATTGAAGAAGAACTGGAAGAAAATAAAACACCGAGTTCATACAGCGTGATCCATACCTTCAACGATCATATTAAGAAAATGATCCTTCAGAAGGACCGGAATTTATTGTTCAGATGTCTGAAAAAGATGAACCATATTTACCGCAACGGCGACATTATGCTGAAATATGCGGTAGAATGTACTTTTATTTATTCGCTGGACAATTCTACCGCATTCTGCAGCGAAGAATACCGTAAAGTGATCTTTAGTCATCTTTCTCCGGAACTTAAGATCATTCATTCAAGACAAATTTACAGTCACGGCACCTGAAAAATCAGGTTTATTACATTTTTAAGACCTTTCATTACAAAAGCACAAAATTGAGTAAAATAAAAAACCATTAAAAATCAACCGTTTATGAAAACAAAGATTCGAAAAATATCCGACTGGAAAACCTTTAAAACGACCACTGACAAGCATGACATCGAGATTTTGGCAACTCACATCGCAGTGATTGTGGGCGTATTTCTTATCGCTGCCTTTATGTAAGTTTGGTACAGTTTTAGCGGAAATAAATAAGTTCTGAAAAATATTAATTATGATGAATGTAAAAATGGAGACTATTAATCAAAAAATAGCAATTGAATATTTAAAATTTTTCTATGCGCCATTAAGAGGCGAAATCTCAAAATTATCTGTTCAGAATAACTTTCCGGGAGTTATTCAGGCGACAGTAAATTACCTTAAAAATCTTCTTTTGGAATCTAAAGTAAGTATTGTTGCCCACCATTTGAAACTTATGGATATGATCTATAAAGGAGGCGATCCTTATGTAAAAGGAATGATTGAAAATCTTTTTGTACGATCTTTCGAAAGTTTTAAAAAGCATGCGAAAATTCAGCACTGGAAAATGCTTTATCAGTATATGCCGATCACTTTTCAGCTTATTTATAACGATCAGAGAAAGCAGGATAAAATATTCTTTGGTAAATAAAATTAAAAAATTCCCTAAACGCAGTGTTCAGGGAATTTTTTTATGAAATATCTCAGACCTGATTTATTCTTTACTATCGATTAAAAGAATTATGTTTGCAGGCAAATAAAACAGATTAATCATGAAAACAATTTTGAAACTCAGCCTGGGAGTTTTATTTCTGATGTCCTGCGGAGGAAATAATGAGGAAACCGAAGCCCTCCAACCTCAGGAAAAACAGATGTATCATTTTGAATATAAAAATTATTCGGTAAAGACCATTGAAGTGTATAAAGGTCCTTTTGGAAACAGCGGAAGTCCCGATGAGTCTTATCTGTCTTCCTATTGGAGTCTTTATCAGGAACCAAACTGGAAAAAGATCAGTCTGAACCTTGAGAACCATTCGCTGCAGTTAATTGCAGGAAATTCTTCGGATGCTAACTATAAAATTACCATCGATAAAGATTCTGTTTTTATTGCTGAAAATCATCAGCTGATCGGAATTTTTAATAAAAATGAATCTTCATTTACCTTAAAAAGATCCTTCCGATATATTAAGAAGATGCCGAGAGCAGCGTCTGCGCTCACCATTTCTCAGAAAGTTGTTTTTGGGACGAGTGATTATAAAGATCTCTTTGGAGGTCCTCTGTTTGCCACTCATTCTGATATGACTGTAAATCAAGATAAAGTACTGTGGAGCAATATCGATTATTACTACAAAAATTGATCAAAAAAAATTCCCCAACGTGTTGGGGAATTTTTTTTATTTTTTTACAAACACTTGTTCAATAGTTTGTTTTTGTTCGGAACTTAATTTAGCCCCTTTCTCCAGCTTAACAAGGAAAGTCAGGACCTCTTCCGGAGTTGCCGGCGAACCTAAATTATCTCCTTTCTGATCGAAAGAATCTGCAAGAACAGCTCCTTTAGGATTCAGAATCAACCAAAACGGCAGTCCGGCATTCTGACCTTTGTATCGGTTCATTATTTCCTGTCCGCCCGGATTTTCCAGAATTTTCTTTTCGCCTCTTTCCTGAACATCGATATAAGCCGTGACAAAATTTTTGTCGAAGATCGGTTTTGTTTCGGGAAGGTTCATATTATGCTCCATCAGCTTACACCATTTACACCACGATGCATGGAAAACCAGCAAAACATTTTTATTGCCCGCTTTGGCTTCGGTAAGTGCTTTTTTCAATACGAGATCCGCTTTTTCCTGGGCAAAGTTCAGTTGGAACAGGAATAATCCTACTATAATTATTATTTTCGATAATTTCATTTTATCACGATTTTAAATTTAACAATACGAATGGAATTTAGTCAATTTTTCTGTATTATCTAAAATTCAGTTTATTTACAACTGGATTTACCGTTTTTATGGTTAATAGCTCCTTTCGAGATAAGAAAATTTGCGAGTTCTTTAAAACCATGCTCACAGGCACCACTCAGAGGGCTTGCATCTATTTTGGGCTGATTATTTTTTGTCACCACATTGATATTGACGTTCGGGTTCTCCTGTAAAATATATTTAACAACATCCAGACGCCCATCCACCGCGGCCACTAAAAAAAGGGTTTCGTTATCCTTTTCTCTGGCATCCCAGTCGATTTCACCTTTATTCATAAGATCATGCAGATACTTAACGACCTCCGCATTTCCACCCATGACCGCAGATTTTACAGAATTATAGACATCTGCCTTATCCGTTGCCCTGATATCTGCTCCCTGGGATACGAGATACTGCACGATATCTAAATACCCTATAAATGCGGCCCAGCCTAATGCCGTCTGTCCCAAAGAAGCCTCATCCCTGGCCTCGATAAGCAGTTTTTTATGATGCTGGTCTCCGGCAGCGTCTACCATTTTTTTGATCTGATCTAAATTTCCCTGTTTAACGACATCAAACCACTCCGCATGAGGGCCGACGGATTTTTTTTTGTAGAAAATCCTGTGCGACAGTAATTTCGGATTGGCAATTTCTTTCATTTGGGATTCAGAATATCTGAAAGCGGAGAGATCAGGCTTTTCTGCTTTTTCCTGTGCAAAACTTAACTGAAAGGGGAACAATCCTAAAAGGACTAACATTTTTGAAAACTTCATTTGAATTTTTGAATTTAAATTAATACGAATGTAGGTAATTTTTGTTTTATTTAAGGTGAAATCTGATTTCAATACATTGATTTTTAAGAAGTGAAAAATTGCTTACATTTGTTTATAAATAGAATAGGCAATGAATATTTCTACTGAAAAAAATGAGATCATAAAATGGATTAATTTATTAGAAAATCCAGAAATCATCGAGGAAATTAACAAAATCAGAAAAAGAAAATTTTTTGATTTGAAAAAGAATGGGAAAGAGGAATTTCTGTTGAAGAACTAAGAAAAAGAACTAAAGATTTTATTAAAATTCTTCCTTGGAAAGAATAAAAATACAATATTTACCGGAGGTTGAAGAATACTTCGATTTCATAGAAAAAATAGTTCTATTTATCCTTCAAAAAAATAACTTATAATTTACTGGAATTAGGTTCGAATTATATTATTTACAAAGCTAATTCGAATACAACTTGGTATATTTTCTTTGAAAAATCTCAAAACCGTTATTCAATAACTTTTATTACCAATAATTACTCTGAGATTATTCAATTCTTATTAATTAATGTCCAAAACCAAAATAAACACTCAAGCAGATAATGCAAAGCACCAAAAGTGTAATTCCTACATATAATTTATCTTTTTCAAGAATAAAACTCACCAAAGAAAGCAATAATCTTACAAAGGGCGTCATAAATAAGATGATGATGGCCACATAAATAATGCTTGTCCCATTCATTTGCTGAGCACCTCTGAAAATATCCTCAATTACGGCAAAAATACTTTCTTCTTTTTCCTGAAAATGAGAATAATCTACCGTTTCACCGGCGTGATTGAAAAGGTAAATAAGTCCGCCTAAAATCCCTATAAATAAAACGGTGCGAACGCCATATTTCAGAACGTTTCCTACAAGTTTTTTTATTGTTTCGTCTGTAACTGTCATTTCTTAAATTTTTCCTTTAATTCCACTATAAATCATATTCGCTGCTAAAAAGAAGATGATAAAAGCAAAGATTGTTCTTAATTTTTTCGGGTCGGTTGCCATCAATATTTTAGATCCGATCATGGCGCCCACTAAAACCCCGATCATTACCGGAAGACAAATATCCGGAACAATGTATCCTTTCTGAATATAAATAACACAACTCGCCAATGCCGTTACTCCCATCATGAAATTACTGGTAGTCGTGGATACTTTGAACGGAATTTTCATAATTGTATCCATCGCGATCACTTTAAAGGCTCCGGAACCGATGCCCAACATCCCCGAAAGCATTCCGGCGAGTCCCATCATGCCGAAACCGCCTAGTACATTCTTTGTTCCGTATTTTACTTTGGTTTCTCTATTAACAGGATAATCGGAAGGTAACTTCAGCGCAATTGCCATTTTACTGGAATTTTCAACTACCGCTTCGCCTTTTTTTCTTAATGAATTTCCTGCTGAAAAAATAAGGGCACATCCGAAAAGAATCGCTATAAACGAACTTGGCGCTGCACTGGAGATCAGTGCGCCGGCAACCGCACCTGCTGTGGTGGCTATTTCCAGAAACATCCCCAGCCTCATATTGGCGATTCCTTCTTTTACGTACGCTGCTGCCGAACCTGAAGAGGTTGCAATAACCGATACCAAAGCGGCACCGATTGCATAATGAATATCCACACCCAAAACAATTGATAAAAGCGGAATGACAACAATGCCACCACCCAGACCGGATAGTGAACCGATAACTCCTGCGCAAACAGATCCCAACAAAACAAAAAGAGTAAACAGCAAAACGCTCATAGTATCATATTTCCTAATAAATTCAGGAGCTGTTATTTGTGAAAAAGAATCGATAGAATTCTGAAAATCGTAGACGATCAAAGAAAAATAACCCGCTGAATTTATTTATTAAGACTACAAAATTAGGTAAGGTTTCAGTTTTTGTGAAATTTATCCTTGTATTTTAACCAAATTTTAAAGTTTGTTAAATAAGTGAGGGGGGAGAAGATGGAAGCTGGAGGAGGGAGGCTGGAGGTTCGTTGAGTTCTTCACTTTAAGATGATAATGATAAAAATTAAGGAAAAAGGTAAGGGTTTTAATTTTGATAACCCCACAAAACCTCCAGCTCCCAACCCCCAGCTTCCCTACCTTCATTATTTAATTTGTGGAAGAAAGCGAAAGAAAGAAATTCTTTGATTTTGACAACCCACAAAACCTCCAGCCCCCAACCCCCAGCTTCCCTACCCTTTTACATTATTCAATTTGTGGAAGAAAGAGGAAAGAAAAGAAACTGAATTCTTTGATTTTGACAACCCACAAAACCTCCAGCCCCCAGCCCCTAGCTTCCCTACTCTTTCACATTATTTAATTTGTGGAGGAAAGCAGAAATAAAGAAACTGAATTCTTTGATTTTGACAACCCACAAAACCTCCATCCCCCAGCTTCCCTACTCTTTCACATTATTTAATTTGTGGAGGAAAGCAGAAATAAAGAAACTGAATTCTTTGATTTTAACAACCCACAAAACCTCCATCCCCCAGCTTCCAGCTTCCCTACCTTACATTATTTAATTTGTGGAAGAAAGCAGAAATAAAGAAACAGAATTCTTTGATTTTGACAACCCACAAAACCTCCAGCCCCCAGCTTCCCTACCCTTTCACATTTATCCAAAAATAAAAAACGCTATAAACTTCCGTTTATAACGTTTAAAACTATATAAGTTACATGTGATTAAAGTATAAGAACCAATTTTTTATGGATTCTGCTCATATCCTGCTATCTGAATCTGAGATAAAGGAATCTGATACAGATAATCATTGGTTGTAATGGTATAATTATAATTAAGATCTGCAGCTGCCTGATTGATAACGGAAACTGCGATATTCCAACGAACCAGATCATGCCAGTAAACGCCTTCTCCGGCAAACTCTATACGTCTTTCTTTGCGAAGGGCTGTCGTGAAATCGCTGTTTGATATCGAAGTTGAAAGTGGAGCTAAGCCTGCTCTCTGGCGAATTTTGTTCACGTATCCAACTGCTGTGCCCGTATTTCCCTCGTTATTTAAAATCTCAGCATACATTAAAAGAACATCTTCATAACGGATGATCGGAAAATTCACTGGCCAGTCATAACGATTGGTAATCACAGCACCGGCTTCGCGGAATTTAATAAAATAATTGGCAAAATCCGGCTGCCCGTTTTGAGCGATAAACTGAGTTTTCAGCGTTACTGCTTTTCTTAAATCTCCCGGTTCATAGCTATTGATTAAAGATTGAGAAACTCCAAGTTCATTGGCACTGTATAAACTTCCCTGTGGATTGTATAAGGGATCTGCCGTTCCGAAAGTTGGCGAAACATAGCTTGGCAGATAAGACCCCTGCGACACCCCACCACTGATATGCTGGATTTCGAAAAGATGGTATTTATTATCGTTGGCACTTTTAAACAAATCAGCATACGTTGGCGCAAATATTACATACTGCCCTTCGCCCTGAATAACGGTCAACAAATGACTTTTTGCTTTGGCAGCATAGCTTCCGTTGTTTAACGGATAGCCTGAACCGGTAAGATAAATCCTTCCCAACATCGCATGGGCCGCAGATTTTGTTATTCTCCCTTTGTTTTTAGCATCGTAGGTATTTTTTAATCCTGCAATGGAAGCCTCAATTTCAGAAGTCACGAAATCGTAAAGTACAGGCAACTCTGTTCTTTTTATTGTTGCCGCCTCCTCCGGGGTTAAAGGTTTCTCTACTAAAGGAACTTTCCCGAAATTTCTCATCAGCTCAAAATAAGCATATGCTCTCAGGAAACGAGTTTCAGAGCGGTACTGTTCTTTTGTGGCATTATCTGCGAAAGGAACGGCATCAATTCTTGCTAAAATATTATTGGCATAGGTAATCATCTGATATCCATCTTCCCAAAGGACTTCTACCTCTTCGGTGGAAGAGGTATCCTGAAAACGGTTGATCGCAAAATAATCCCGGTTTCCGTTTTGGGTAAGTGCCGTATAGTTATTGGAACGGACTTCCGACGCCAATAAATAGAAATTAACATCAAATCCACCTCTCGAAGTTGCGCTTACCATTCCCGAATACACCCCCGTTAGTGCCTGACTGATCTGTAATTCTGTGGTGTAAAAAGAAGTTTGGGTAATATTATTTTCAGGTTCCAGCATCAAGTCTTTTTCACAGCTTGTCATTACCGATAGTAAAGCGCCTAAAAATAGGGTTTTTCCGAAGGTTTTTATATTTTTATTGTACATTGTTTTCATTTTAAAAAAAAAATTAGAAATTAAAGTTTAGGCCCATCATATATACTTTTGCATTAGGATATGCTCCGTAGTCGGTACCATCTGACTGTACAGATTCCGGATTATAACCACCATAGTAATTATCTTTTCTCCAGACATTTTCCAAACTTACATAAATTCTAAGGTTAGCAATTTTCAGTTTGCTGGAAAGATCCTGTGGGAAAGTGTAGCCCAACGTTACGTTTTTCAACTGAATATAAGTGGCATCATACAGCCATCTTGTATCCAGCAAACTTCCTGTGGTACCATCCAGTCTCGGTGTTTTTCCGTCACCCGGATTTTCATCAGAACGCCATCTGTTTGCCCAGTTTCCCATTACGTTTGTGGTTGTTCCCATGCCTGGTCTATCGATTGCACGACCCAGCAAAGCATAACTGTAACCCCCTTTCTGCCCTTGGAAAAATATCGAAAGATCCCAGTTTTTGTAGGAAAATGTATTGGTAAGTCCCCAATAATAATCCGGAGTCGGACCTCCGATAATATGGCGGTCTTTCTCGTCGATAACTCCGTCTCCATTTACATCCTGATATTTCACATCTCCGGCAATAGCCCCTTTTGTTTTGGCCACATTCACATTCGCAATATCTGCTGAGGAAAGTACGCCAATGGCTTCGTAAAGATAAAAAGAATTGAGCTCCTGACCAACCTGTATGATATTGGTACTATTGCTGAAACCGGTATAAATAGGTGCATTATCGGTACCAAGCTGCAATACTTTATTGTTATTAAAAGCAATATTCGCAGATGTATTCCATTTAAATTGTCCCGTTAAGTTTTTTGTGCTTAAATCGAGTTCCAATCCTTTATTTTGAACAGAACCTACATTTTTCCACATGGTTGTATATCCCGAAATAGAAGCAATCGGCAACTGCAGAAGCAGATCTTTGGTTTTTTTGACGTAATAATCTGCTGTAAAATCTATTCTGTTGAATAATCCTAATTCAAAACCAAAATCGGATGACTGAGTTTTTTCCCACGTTAAATTACGATTTTCTATAGTGTTCGGAACTAAACCATTGGAGACATTTCCGCCAAAGGAATAATTTCCTCCTGTTAATGTTCCGAAAGCCCGGTAATCGCCTATTGAATTGTTTCCGTTTTCTCCCCAGCTGTATCTCAGTTTAAGGTTACTCAGCCATTCTTTATCTTTTAAGAAATTCTCCTGATCAATTTTCCATCCTGCACCGAATGCCGCAAATGTTCCCCAAAGATTATCCCATCCAAATCGTGATGATCCATCTCTACGAATACTGGCAGACAACATATATTTCTTGTTATAGTCGTAGTTTACACGACCGAAATACGAAAGCAGCACCCATTGTGACGCGGTGTATTCCGAATTCAGTACCGAAGCAGACTGTGTAAAATTGAAGGTTTTGAGATCATCATTCGGAAACCCTTTATTTCTGTTGTACTGGCTTGTTGTTCTGTAACTTTCGCCACTGGTTCCTGCCAACGCACTGATACTGTGATCTCCGAAGGACTTTTTATAATTTAATAAGGCTTCTCCCAGATACCTGTTGTAGTTTACCGTTCTTCGGCTGCCGATGCTTACCTGCCCCGGAATATTGGTAATTAAATCAAAAGTCGGAGTGTAGCCATTATTGATATTGAAATTATTGGTTGCCCCACCGGAAATTTTAAAATTTAATTCAGGTAAAATATCATAAGACATATATAAACTGGACAGTAACCTGAATTCGTTGGTATTATTGGTAGTATTTTCCATTACTCCAATCGGACTTTGGGTAGATCCTGCCCATCTGTACCGGGTGTTTTTCCAGAAATTGGTATATAAACCTGCGCCCACTTCTGCGATGGGAACCATAGAAAGCATTTTATGGGCTAAATTATCTTTTCCATCAACAGATGCTCCGTAACTTTGAGAATAACTTGGTCGAAGGGCAATTCCCATTTTCCATTTATCTGAAATATTAACGTCTACGACAGCGCTTAAATTAAATCTGTTAAATCCTGTGTTAATCGCCAGACCTTCCTGATCGAAATAGGCTCCGGAAATTAAATATTTCACATTTTTATTTCCGCCACGAACCGATAGCTGATAGCTCTGAATAGAAGCCGGACGATAGAATGCATCCTGCCAGTCGATATTAGCCACTTGGTTGGTTCCCCATCTCGGATCGATCATATTGGCAATATTTGCCAAATTGTAATCGGTTGCATTGGCTAATTTGAAATAATTTGCTCTTACTGCATAACTATCCGAAGCCGAATGTCCCGGTGCCAAAGCGACCCAGCTTTTATTGATAGATTCTGTAGCGTAATCGATCCATTCTGTACTGTTCATAATATCCAGCTTCTTTTCGATAGTCTGTACACCATAATATTGTGAAAAGCTGAACAACGGCTTTCCTGAAGCTCCTTTTTTAGTGGTAATAATCACCACCCCGTTGGAACCTCTTGATCCATACATTGCTGTAGATGCGGCATCTTTTAGTACATCAATCGATTGAATATCATCTGGTGAAACATTCGCCATATCGTCGACCACCATTCCGTCGACCACATACACCGGCGAGTTACTCGCAGAGATAGAAGCTGTACCACGTACACGAATTTCCAGAGGCTCTCCCGGTTTTCCCGAAGTAGCACGCGTTTTAACCCCCGCAATCTGGCCCGTTAATGCCTGATCTGCTCTCGCAATCGGACGGTTTTTAAAACTTTCGGCACTCACTCTTCCCACAGAACCTGTAACTTCACTTCTTTTTTGGGTACCATACGCAATAATAACGACCTCCTCAATATCCTTCGTTTTACTGTTGGAATTGGATTGGAGCGTATCTTTACTCTTGGCTGTAGCAGAAGCATCTTTTTCCTGTGCGAAGATAAAACCTGTGGTACTTAACAAAATACCTAGAGCGACTATAGATTTCTTCATTCTATGATTCGTGATTATTAATAATTTAAAATATTCTTTCCTATTATTGAAAGACATGAAAAATAAGATCTGAGAAAGACATGATATTTTTCATATTTTCATGTTTATAAAAGTATACTTATCGCGAATTTCTGCTATCCTGTAGTCACCTGTTACTATTTTTAATTAAATAAATATTATTAAATGATTAAATTTCATGGATGTTTTCAACCTTAATAAATTCTAATCCAACAATGAAAATTTAATTGAAAATTTTAAGTTTAAAAACAAAAAAAAGTCCACTTGATTAAATCAAAAGGAGGCTTTATGATCAGTTTCGGCTAAAGCCTTCGATACCTCATCTTTCTAAGACTGGCTGAAGCCGGTCCGTATTGATTTATAGAATATGGTATTAATCGAATTCGGGTTTTTGATTCTTAATTTATTTAAAATTTAATCTAATTACTATTTTACCGGAAAATTAACAGTGATTTTAAATATCAAAATTATATTAACGTTGATATTTTCTTCTGTAAAAGGTTGTCATCCTATAACCGAGAATGGACAATTTTTATTAAGCGTTTTGCCTTTGCGTTTTTACAATACACTTAAATTAGCGCTAATAAAAAAAAGTAAGGTAACTTCTTAACCTTACTTTCTGTTATTTAGATTTATTAAAATAAACTTTTCATTTATCACTTATCCAAACCTTTATTTTTCAACCATTTCGACATCAAATCGGCTACTTCAATATTATTCAAATCTGAAAATGGAAAGTGTGTATTTCCTTTTAAACCAAGTTCAGGAAGATGAACAACGGTTACATCGCCACCATATTTATTTACAACATCGCGCCATAGTCTTGCCATTTCCAAACGGGCTCTCCAACCATCTGCTCCTGAATTTTCAGACGGTTTTTCGGGGATATTGTCTCCGTAATAAATCACAATCGGGATTTTAGTCAGTTTCATAAAATCCTGCATCGGTACCGTTGAGGCTTCCAAAGCTCCGGCAGAACTGGCAATGGGTTTTGGTGATTCTCCTTCAGGAAATAAAAATCCGCTACCGGGTTCGTATGAAACAATTGCTTTTACGTTTTTATTTTTAATGGCTGTCATCCAACCCATTCCGCCGGAGTGAGAATGGGTAACTAAAATTCCGGCACCTATTTTATCGAATAATGCCGATGCCGCATCGGTTGTCACATTACTATCAATTGCTCCAAGATTTGGTGTCATAGAACGGAAATACTGATTAAGCGTTGCCGAATCACGAGCAAATTGTACATTGTCATAATATTTTGGCCACAATCCGACACGAAAGACATTGAACCACTGCTGTTCATCAGGAGTAGGTTCGATTGTTGAAGAAACCGTACTTCTTCCTGCATTTCCGCGTCTTGGCTGATCCATCACATACACCGGAAAATTTCTTCGCAGGAAAATATTTTGATAGCCTTCTCTTCCGTCTGGCGTTGTTTCCCAGGTTTTAGAAAACTGCCCGATTCCGTGCCACATCACCAAAGGATATTTGCGGGGTCTTACCGGAATTTGGTAGAACACATAAGCATGATCGCCATGATAGGTTTGCCCTTCTGCAGTGGGTTTAGAAGGATTAAATGTTCCGGGATTGGTAACCACCGTTCCGCCTACTGCAAAACTGCCTTGCTCGGCAATCATCAAAGGTTGTTTCTGAGTTTTTTGGGCTTGAGTATATGCCGTGCTGAAAAATAGTAACCCGGCTAATGTGATTTGTTTTAAGAGATTTACTTTCATATTTTATTTTTCATAATGATGGATTTTTTACTTTTTATTTTTTTTTCTAAAGCCTTTCGACATCCGATAATTGGGTTATACGGTGGATTAATGCAAATTTCCAATCTATCCACAAGCCGATCGGTAGACAGATTACGGAATTGATAACCAATATTACAGTTATCGATACATAAAGAGCAAAGAGGTTATTTTTATCTTTAGATTTGCAGTAGAAAATGATAGAGCAATGAGTACATCCATCAATTTTGAAACAATTGACGATTATAATCAATTTAATAATCACGAGACACTGCACCCTTTGGTAAGCGTGATCGATTTTTCGAAAGCCCATAAAAGAACGGGATATAAAATGTTTTTCAATCTGTATTGCATTTTTCTGAAAGACGTAAAATGTGGCGATCTGAAATACGGTCGCGCCACGTACGATTATCAGGAAGGAACGTTGGTTTTCGTTTCTCCGGGGCAAGTGGTGGATGTTGAAAATAAAATAGATATTTACCAGCCTTCGGGACATGGTTTGGCTTTTCATCCCGACCTGATTAGAGGGACTTCTCTGGCGAAAGACATTTCTGACTATGGATTTTTCGGTTATCAGACCAATGAGGCGCTTCATCTTTCGAAAAAAGAGCAGCAGATGGTTATCCAGATGTTTTCAGACATTCAATTTGAGCTTAATCGTCCTGTGGATAAGCACAGTAAGAAGGTGATCACCTCCAATATCGAACTTTTCCTTAATCACTGCGACCGTTTTTATGACCGCCAGTTTATTACGCGGGAAAATGTAAATAAAGGAACTTTAGAGAAATTCGAGGAACTGTTAAATACCTATTTTTCATCGGAAAAACCTAATTTAATTGGCTTACCTTCGGTCGCATATTGCGCCGGAGAACTTCACTTTTCACCTAATTATTTTGGCGATTTAATAAAGAAAGAAACAGGAAAAACGGCTCAGGAATATATTCAGAATAAAATAATTGATGTGGCTAAAGAAAAAGTTTTTCAGGCGGATAAATCCATTAGTGAAATTGCTTATGAATTGGGATTTAAATATCCGCAGCATTTTATACGACTTTTTAAACAGAGAACGGGCGTTACGCCAAGGGAATACCGAAGCTTGAATTAATATAAGAATACAGAAAAAATGAGTGATTTAAAAAAATTGGCAGCTCAATCTGCTTTATCGTATTTAAAACCAAACTCAATGGTAGGATTGGGGGCAGGTTCAACGATCGGTTATTTAATTGAATTGATTAATGATGAAATAGAATTTAAATCAGGTTTAAAATTTATAACACCATCCTTGGAAACAGAGGAACTTTTACATCAATACGGTCTACACTATAGTTCTATTTCTCAGGTTGAAAAATTAGATTATTATTTTGACGGCTGCGACCAGGTGGATGAAGATTTTAATGCGTTGAAAAGTGGTGGCGGCATTCATCTCAATGAAAAAATATGCGCTTCTAAGGCTGATGAATTTATTTTGTTGGTTGATCATCATAAATTCGTTCCAAAACTGGATGCAACCGTTCCTCTTTGTATAGAAGTTATTCCAGCGTCATTGTCTTATGCTTCTGAACTCATCAAAATGGAATATGAAGACTGCCAACCCTCTATTACCATAAGAAAAAGCAGTAAAAAGACGGGTTTTCTAAGGTCGGATCATGGTAATTTTCTGATGGATGTTCATTTTAAAACACTCCCTGAGCCTGAAGAATTAAATACTAAAATCAAAATGATAACGGGTGTTGTAGAGCATTCTTTATTTTATAAAATGGCCACAGAAATTGTTGTCGCAGAAAATCCTTTTAAAGTAACAATACTGAAATTGAAATAAATGAAATCTTTCTCTTTATGAGGCAACCCGAACTATAAAGGTTAGCGGGAAGTCTGAAATAATAAAATACACTCAATTTCATACAAAAGGCTTGGATTATAAGAGCGTTTACCTTGTAGCGGGTTCATTTTAACGCAAAGTTTTAATTTAACTATAAAAAATATTCAAATGAGCAAAGAAGAATCAACCAATTGATTTGCTAAAGCGTATTTCAAGCTTCGCGAAGCAATTCATTGGCCTTTGCCTTCTAAAAATCAGTAGAAAATAAATAAAATCTTTGCGTTAAAAAAAACATTGAATTTTTATAATTAAGCTTGATATAAACGTACATTCTTTAATTATATTTTTAATACAAGCCCTTTTATTTTAAGTACTTCACTCCGGAAAAATCAATTTTTAACCACTACATCGTCATGGGCACTTCCATTAACAGAATTTCTGTATGATCTGATGTTGACCTGATATTCAGATCAGAAATATCCCAAATTCCGAAACCGTCTCTTTTTTCCATTTTCTGGCCGTCAATTTCTGCGCTTCCCTTTAAAATAAAAATATAAACACCGTTTCCTTTCTTCTTAATATGATATCTGGCTTCAAAATTATGTTCAAAATTCCCTAAATGAAACCAGGCGTCCTGATGAATCCAAACTCCTTCATCATCGACATTTGGAGAAAGAATCTGCAGAAACTGATTGTGACTTTTTGTTCTGTCTAACGTAATCTGATCATATCTTGGGGCCACATTTCTCTTATTGGGATAAACCCATATCTGAAGAAACTTTACCGGCCTATCCTTATTTTTATTGAATTCGCTGTGCATAATTCCTGTTCCGGCACTCATCACCTGGATATCGCCACTTCTGATAATAGCAGAATTTCCCATACTGTCTTTGTGCTCCAAATCACCCTCCAGCGGAATACTGATGATCTCCATATTATCATGCGGATGCGTACCAAAGCCTCTTCCCTCTTCCACCTGATCGTCATTCAGAACTCTTAAAACTCCGAAATGCATTCTCTCAGGATTATGATAATTGGCAAAACTGAAGGTATGATGGCTTACCAGCCAGCCATGGTCGGCTTTCCCTCTGGAATTGGCTTGATGAAATACAGAATGATCTTTAATTTTTGAATCAGTATTCGGTAGATGATTATATCCAATGGGCTCCAAAGGCTCGATCTCGTCGATCTCATTTTTCATGGTATTGCCCAGTGAAGCGGATGCTACAAACATTCCGGTTCCTAATAATCCTTTCTTTAAAAAATCTTTTCTGTCCATTTTTTATTCGTTTTGATAATGCAAATGTAGGAGGATGAAAAATCATAGACATTTAACTAGTTTAATAAATGCGTTTTTCCCGATAAATCCGGATAAAATATTTTCCCGCCCCGACTCAACGACTGTTTTTGGCCATTCATCGAACAGTTTTTAAATTATGTCTTATTCCGACGGAACTTTATACCATTAAAGAACATTTAAATAGTTGCTCCTTAAAATATAAATAATAGACTGATTAATACTATTTTAAATGTAAATATGTTTGTATTTACTTGCAAGATTATGTATCTTCAACCTTTAAAACCTTGCAAATATGTTGGGAAAA